>PJTT01000201.1_pt1 | contig 88570 bp, 94 predicted proteins | sample 1512261 | NCBI WGS metagenome assembly PJTT01 (sample SAMN08177685, study PRJNA422409) | Soil metagenome, whole genome shotgun sequencing project. | isolation source: Soil (2) enriched on wood chips | place: USA: Madison | collected 2015-01-15 | reverse complement strand
TTTAATTAACAAAAATTAACTTAGTGGAAATTACAGAAAACCAAAAACAATAAACGTAGGATGAAGCAAGTAATTAATGGCCTCTCTGAACTTGGCTTTTTAAAGCATTTTATTAAACCGCTTCAGGGCAGGAGATTTGATAATGTGATTGACAGAATTGAAGCGCTTAAAATAAAGTACGAAGAGGCTTTAGAAGAAGGGAATAGTGAAAAGGCGGCTTACACCGGCGAAAAATATTATACTGCACTACGCGGTGGCTTTATGTTCAAAGCTGACCAGGAAGCCATCCAGAGAGACTTGCAACATATAGCTGGTGTAGCGGTATAGCAACAGGCAGATTGAAACGGAACAATGAAAGATTATAAGAAGTACCACATCATCAACGCAACGCCGGAAGAGCTGTATATAGCACTTACCAATCCTTTTACCATCCAGTTATGGTCGGGCGAGGTGGCGACGATGAGTACAGAACCTGAAAGCGAATTTTCGATTTTTGATGGCAGTATTGAAGGACGGAATATTGAATTTGAAGAAGGCAAAAAAATAGTGCAGGAGTGGTATTTTGGCGACGATACAGATACACCCTCTATTGTTACTATCAAATTGCACGAACACGGGGAAGCAACTTCAATGGAAGTGCGCCATACCAATATTCCTGATGAAGCTTATGAAGACATTACCGAAGGTTGGAATGATGTATACATCGCTGCGCTGGAAGAGTTCTTCAATGAGTAATATCCACAATTAAACAATCATTATTTGACCATAATGAAGAACCCTGCCTTAATAGGCAGGGTTTGTTTTTTCATTCGACATCTACTATTATTACAACGGGATATTCGCGTGTTTCTTCTTCGGCATTTTAGCTGATTTATTCTCCAGCATTTTAAAGCCTTTTATCAGCTTTTCGCGAGTGGTATCCGGCAGTATAACTTCGTCAATAAAGCCGCGAGCAGCCGCCCCGTAAGGGTTTGCAAACTTCTCTATATACTCTAGTTCTTTCTCTTTCAATTTTGCTTCGGGGTCAGCAGCTTCCGATATTTCTTTCTTGAAAATAATTTCAGCCGCACCTTTCGCACCCATTACCGCTATTTCTGCCGTAGGCCAGGCGTAGTTGAGGTCGGCACCAATGTGCTTACTATTCATCACATCATAAGCTCCGCCGTAAGCCTTGCGTGTAATCACAGTAATTTTAGGCACGGTAGCTTCGCTCAATGCAAATAATAGCTTGGCCCCATTCGTGATAATTCCATTCCATTCCTGGTCGGTTCCGGGCAAGAATCCGGGCACATCTACCAATACCAGCAGCGGTATATTAAACGCATCGCAGAAGCGCACAAAACGGGCAGCTTTTTTGCTGGAGTTAATATCCAATACACCCGCCATACTCGCGGGCTGATTAGCAACAATACCAATGCTGCGACCTGCAATGCGGGCGAAACCCACTACTATATTTTCGGCGTAATCTTTATGAACTTCTAAGAAGCTATCCGTATCTGCAACCTCTTCTATTACCTCTTTGATATCATACGGCTGATTAGGATTAGCAGGTGTCACATCGTTCAGCTTCGTACGAATTTCGTTGCCCGCTTCGTAAGGATAAATAGGCGCATCTTCCTCACAATTCTGCGGCATATAGCTCAGCAATTGCTTGATGTGATTGATACATTCTATTTCATTAGCACAGGCAAAATGTGTGACACCAGACTTTTGCGCATGTGTTTGCGCACCGCCTAATTCTTCGCTGGTAACGGTTTCGTGTGTTACAGTCTTCACTACATTCGGTCCGGTTACGAACATGTAAGAAGTGTGCTCCACCATCAGAATAAAATCTGTGATAGCAGGCGAATACACCGCACCACCGGCACATGGCCCCATAATAGCAGACAACTGCGGCACTACCCCACTCGCTTGCACATTCCTGTAAAATATATCGGCATAGCCACCCAAAGAAACCACGCCCTCTTGAATACGCGCACCACCACTATCATTCAACCCGATTACCGGCGCGCCGTTCTGCATAGCAAGGTCCATAATCTTGCATATTTTCTCTGCATGGGTTTCGCTAAGGCTACCACCAAAAACGGTAAAGTCCTGCGAGAAAACATAGACCACTCTTCCATTAACAGTACCATATCCTGTTACCACACCATCGCCGGGATATTGTTCTTTCTCCATCCCAAAGTCGCGGCTGCGGTGCATTACCAGCATGCCTATCTCTTCGAATGAACCCTCATCAAGCAGCAGCAGTATGCGCTCACGGGCAGTTAGTTTCCCTTTGGCATGTTGGCTGTCTATGCGTTTTTGCCCGCCACCAAGATGCGCCTGGGCTATCTTTTCGCGAAGCGTATTTATTTTATCCATAAAAGAAATTTTGTACAAAAAACGCAGCAAGATACAAAATGACGGACGAACTATGAACACAACTATTATAGGGTATATTTCCGCTATCTGGACCAGGCAATTTGAATGGAGCTATTTGACCTTAAAGTTCTTTACAGTAGTCTGCTTCAGGCAATTTTTGTTTAATAAAAAGAAATGCAAAACAGGCATTCATTAAATTTCTGTGATTATTCTATTTCTGATAAAAAATAACCGACTTTTGCAGCCAAATATAATAACCACGGCATATACAGACTGCCCATCTTAGCAATAATTTAAACGAATCAACGGCTCTCTATCAATGGAAAACCTGGAAAACATCCTCGAGCATATAGAAACACTGCTGGAAAACGGCGACGACCGTCAGCTATTTGATGTTATTGAAGACCTCAATATATCGGAGGTCAAGGATTTGATAGATGAGTTGCCCGAATACGGCCCCAAATTCATTGAACTATTATCGCTAAGCCGCTCTGTACATGTATTTCGCATCTTAGACTTTCCCGTTCAGGAGCGCATAATCAAAAAACTTTCCGGCAGTAAAATATCAGAACTCATCAATGAGTTGCCGCCGGATGATCGTACCGCTTTCTTTAGTGAGTTGCACGGGGATGTGGTAAAAAAGCTTATTATTCTTCTACCTGCCGAAGATAGAAAAGAGGCGCTTGCATTGCTGGGCTACGAAGAGGACAGCGTAGGCAGATTGATGACGCCTGACTATGTAGCGGTGCGCAAAGACTGGAATGTAGCGCGCGTGCTGGAGCATATACGCAGGTATGGTATCAACTCCGAAACAATCGATGTACTGTATGTAATTGATGATGTGGGTATATTGCTGGATGACATCAGAATAAGGAAGATTCTATTGGCTGCACCGGACACGCTGATAAGCGACCTGACGGATGACCGTCTTATCTCACTAAAAGCGAACGACCCACAGGAAAAAGCGATTGAAGTATTCAGGATGAATAATCGTGTAGCCTTGCCTGTTACAGACAATGACAATATTTTGTTAGGCATCGTTACGGTCGATGATATCCTGTGGCTGGCGCAGGAAGAATACACAGAAGACATTCAAAAAATGGGTGGTATGGAAGCGCTCGACGAACCATACCTTGACATCTCGCTATTTAAGCTTTATAAAAAAAGGGTGGTATGGTTGATGATTCTCTTTATTGGAGAGCTGTTGACGATTACTGCTATGTCCAGCTTTGAGGGGCAAATAGCCAAAGTAGTGATACTGGCTACTTTCATTCCGCTTATCATCTCAAGCGGTGGCAATAGCGGCTCTCAGGCTGCTACGCTTATTATACAAGCGATGGCACTAGGCGAGGTCAATATCAAAAACTGGTGGATGGTACTGCGTCGCGAAATACAGTCGGGGCTATTATTAGGCATCACGCTTTTTCTAATGAGCTTTACCATCATGCTTGCATGGCACCTTGTATCGCCAACATTTGGCGACCATTTTGTAAGAATTGCCTTGGTAGTAAGTTGCTCTTTGATAGGCGTAGTGCTATGGGGTTCGTTGATGGGCTCGATGTTGCCTTTGCTGCTAAAAAGATTAGGCGCTGACCCGGCTGCATCTTCTACGCCTTTTGTTGCTACTTTGGTTGATGTTACCGGCTTGCTCATCTATTTCGGTTGTGCATTGTTCTTTTTGCACGGCATATTATTGTAGCACTATTTCAATACTAATTTTGAAAGCAATGTCGTTTAACAAAGGCATTGCTTTTTTCATAAGAAATTTTAATCATGATTATAAAAAACTGTTTGGTTTTACTGATGTTTCTGCTACTTGCCGCATGTAGCAATACAGTTGAAAATAGCCATGAAACTCTACCTGTAAAGGATTCTGTCGACACTACAACTTCAACACCTAAGTATATAGACTCCTCATTTTCTATGCCCAAGACAAAGAAAATGATGGCTGAAAACAGCTATTGGGCATTGGTAGAAAAAGCAAAAAAGTCGAGTGACGACCTTAATATGCAAGCTGATTTTTTGCAAAAAGAATTGGAACAAATGACTGCGGAAGATATAATAGGCTTTAGGTTGAGAACCGACAAATTGATGGCAGAAACCTACACTTCTGACATGTGGTGCGCTGCCTATATAGCCAATCAAGGTGCAAGCGATGATGGTTTTGAATACTTCAGACTATGGTTGATTGCTCAGGGCAAAGAGGTATTCATGAAAGTAAAAAGCCGTCCCGACAATCTGGTAAACTATGCGCAACCCGGCGTGGAGCTTGAGTTTGAACCTTTTTGGTATGTTGCGCTGAACGCCTTTAGCGAAAAGACAGGGCATGTTTTGTACGATTATATCGACAACAGTTTTGCTGAGCAAGAGGGCTATTATAAGCCCATAACATTTACCTGGAAAGAAGAAGAACCCGAAACGATGCGAAAGATATGTCCGCGACTATTTGCAAAATTCATGAAATAAAAAAACGGAAACCGGGAAGAATCCCGGCATTCCGTTACCTAAACAAAACAACACACACCTAATCTTTGTGTACAAATATTTGCGTGAAATAAATTGTACCGTCTCTTGCTTTAGCTATTCCAATGCCAATGGTATTGAAATTGCCTAAAATGTTTTTACGATGACCAGAACTTTTTATCCATCCATCGACCACCTCCTTCCCTGTTAACTGGCCATAGGCAACGTTTTCAGCCGCAGCGCTTATAAAGCCAATCTGCTTTCCAATGGCTTTGCTGCGCGTGTTGAAGCCACCGTGACCGAAGCCTACTTTCTTCTTCGCCATATTGCGACTATGCGCTGCTGCCTGGCTGCTTACAACATCTGAAAATACCAATGGCTGCTTGCCTTTTGACTTTCTATATTTATTGGTGTAGAATAAAATCTGCTCTTCTATACTTCCTTTTTGCGCAAAGGAAATAGCGGGACAAGCCCACAATAGCAGCACTATTATTAAAGCGATGTTCTTTACCTTTTGATACATCTTTTCGTCGGTTAGTTCGCATTTTTAGAACGCAAGGCAGGGGCATAAGTTTATTCCCCTTCCGCTATTTTAGAAAACATTATACATCTTCCCTGCAAAAGCAAAAGGCGCCATCTCCTGCAACGGAGATGGCGCCTAACTTTCAAATTATAGCTTAACTATTCTTGTTGTCTTCCATTATTTTCTCGTCTGCTTTTTTCTTGAAGTCGCGGGCATAATCACGCAGTTCGGCAGCTATATCTTCATTACGGGTGGCGCGCACATAAGTGTCGGCCATTGTCATCAACGTCTGAAAGAAAAAATCATTCATCTCGTCAACCATCATTTTCTTTGTCCACAAGTCGATACGCAATGCTGTCTTTTCTTGTCCGTCCCACATCGCCATCATAAAAGCTTTAGCTTGCTTGAAGTTTTCTTCACTGCTGCCCGATGCATTCCACTCTATATGTTCCGGCATTTTCTCGTTATCCAACATTACGTTGATATTAATCGAATGTTTGTTCATCATGTTTTATTAAGGCTGCAAAGGTGGGAAAATAAATTGTATTTCAGCTTTGAAAACTATAAGGATATTCTATGCGAAACTACAACACGCGATTTAGTCAAAATCGTTAAGCAAGCGTTGTATCTTTGGCGCTACGGCATGAAAAATACCCTACATATCTATACTCCCAACGATAGTCCCAGGCTGCAATATATCCTCGACTGGATATTGACAACGCGCATGGGACTGGATTGGCAACTGCATCATAACCTCGACGAATGGATAAATGCAGATGGCGCTAAAATAAGTTATGATGAAATTACACACCTGCAAACGGGCTTGCATATAAAGCCGCATGGACTCTTGAAAAATACAGAGATAGCAGAACAACAACTGAATATCAACCGCTGGAAACACAGTACAGTATTGTTTTACAATCAACCAAGTGGCGCTATACCATTTGATATTTTTTCGGCTTGCTTTTTTCTGATAAGCAGATATGAAGAGTACTTACCATTTACTCCAGATAAGCACGGTCGATTTCCCGTAGAGGCTTCTGCCGCTGCACAATTTTCTTTTTTGGAACAACCTGTTGTGGACGAATGGATTGAAAAATTTGCACAAATACTTCAGCACAAATTTGGATTGAATGCCCGGCAAAATAGCTTCAAATTTGAGCCAAGCTACGATATAGATTTAGCCTGGAAATATTTGCACAAGGAAAGCAAACGCAATGTGGGCGGCTATTTGAAAGATATTATTACATTTAATTTTGGCGAAGCAATCAGCAGGAGCATGGTGCTATCGGGCATGAAGCAAGACCCATTTTATTGCTTTGATGCACTGGATGAAATACATAGGAAGTACGATTTGCATCCGAGGTATTTTTTCCTTTTAGGTAAGTATGGAAAGTTCGATAAAAATGTAGCGCCGGAACATCCTGCCATGCAATTCCTCATTCAAAAAATACATCGCTCTTATCCTGTAGGTATCCATCCATCTTACGGCTCACATACTATTCCCAACCAACTTGAGGCAGAAATAAATAGCCTTGAAAAAACAATCGAACAACCGATAAAAGATAGCCGTCAGCATTTTATAAAGTTTAAACTACCGGACACATACAAATGCCTAATAAAATTAGGCATCGAGCACGACTATTCTATGGGATATGCTGCTGCCAATGGTTTCAGGGCAGGAACATGCAATCCTTTTCCTTGGTACGATTTATCAACAGAACAAAAAACAGGGCTTACAATTCATCCATTTGCCTTTATGGATGCAACAGCCAAGTACTATAACAAAACAGACAAGGAAGAAACTTTTAGGGAATGGGAGCGACTATTTTTTGAAGTAAAAAAAGTAAACGGCACTTTCAGCTGCATCTGGCACAACTACATATTGAGCGACCACAAAGAATTTAAGGGTTGGAGAAAAATGTACGAACGCTGCTTGAAATTAGTAGCCGATAATAAACAAACAATGCCGGACCAATAATAGTCCGGCATTGTTGTTTCGATAAAGTAATTTACTTCAAGTGTTGCTTAAAGAAGCCCATCATCGCTTTATAAAATTCTATTGAATTTTCTTCGTGATGAAAGCCATGACCTTCGTTATACTTCACCAAGTAAGGCACGTCAAAACCCTTGGCACGCAAGGCTCTCACGATTTGATCAGACTCGTTGATATTCACACGTGGGTCATTGGCACCTTGCACCACAAATAGCGGTTTGTTGATTTTATCTAACTGATAGAATGGAGAAACTTCTTTGGCTATTTTAGCTTCTTCAGGATTATCCAGATCATACCAAATTTCCTTTACCATTGCTGTATAAGGCTTCCAGTATTCAGGGAAAGATGCAAAGAAAGTTTCGATGTTAGAAACACCCACATAGTCCACGCCGGCTTTGTATAAATCTGGCGTTTTTACCAATCCCATCAACGTCGCATAACCACCATGGCTACCGCCGTAAATAGCTATATTGTCTTTATCTACCCAGCCTTGCGCAATAGCATACCTTACACCATCTTCTACATCGTCCATCGCTTTACGACCTATTTGCTTGAAGCCGGCTCTTAAAAACTCTTTGCCATAGCCACCGGAAATACGGAAGTTCACTTGCAATGTTGCATAACCACGGCTGGCAAATAATTGTGTTTCAGGATTGAAACCCCAGCTATCGCGTATGCCTTGCGGACCACCATGCGGATTAACAATCAATGGAACATTCTTACCTTCCAGCGCAGCTTTAGGTAATGTGATATAGCCGTGTATTGTAAGCCCGTCGCGGCTTTTGAACGTAATAGGCTTCATCACAGCCATATCTTCTTCTTTCAATTGCGGCATTAAATCATACAACAATGTCGCTTTACCGGTTGCTGTTTCGTACAGGTAATATTTGCCGTACAGCTTGTCACTTTGAATAACGATCAGCAATTTATCTTCATTATCTGTCTTACCGGCAAGCGTATATTCGTAGCCTTTAAATTGCTTTTCAAGATTGCTGTAAATTTTCTTAAACGTCTCGCTCACGGGTACTATTTGTACTTTCTCTCCTTCATAGCCCAGATAGTCAATTTCCCAGTTGCGTTTGCGCGAAAGCCCTATTATAGAAGCATCGTACTCTTTATTAGAATAAATTTCTTTGAGTATTTTCTTCGCTTTGAAATCATACAAAACAATTCTTGTTTTATCACCATCAAGATTGGTTGTAATATAGGCATCATCCGGATTAGGCGAAGCATAGTTGAAAGCCACTATACTAAAGCTTTCGTCCCACTTACTCTCTGTTGCAAGATGAAAATCGCTTGCACCATCTAACTTAAAATAAAGCTGAGATGAAGTACCATTTTTCATTTTAGAATAGGCACGTAAGTTTCCGCCCTTATCAAAATCGTAACCAACAATAGGATTAGCCGCGTCTGTATTAGAATATAACTTTTCGCTCGCGCCTGTTACCACATTCACTTTGTAAGGTTCGTGCACCTGCTTGTTGTCTTTGTTCATCGATATGATGATGTAGTCTTTTTGCTCTTTCAACAAGTTGAGAATGCTTGCCTGCACACCATCATACGGCGTCAGGTCTTTGGTATTTCCACCATCAATATCTGCTGCGAATACGTGGTAATTTTCATCACCACCATTATCCATCACATACACAAGACGGTTGTCATTTATCCAGCCGTAACCCTTTATTAATTCATCTTTCTCTTCAATAGCACGTGTAATTTTTCCGGTGGTGGTTTCCTTTACATACACATGATTTTTACCCTTGTCATCTTTCTCTTTGTAAGAAATATACTTACCATTGGGAGATAGCTGAAAGCCTGAAGAGGCGGGCTTTTTGAAGTAATCATCCACGGCATATTTATAATTACCGTTACCGTAGTCAATCAGTTTTTGAATAGCAGCTTCAGAAGATGGCAGCGATACATCGCCCGGCTTTTCAAGTTTTGTTTTGCTAAGATTTAATGGCAATTCTTGCCCTGCTTGCTTCAATATACCCTCTATTTTATCGGCGTTCAATTTGCCCGCATACGTCATGCCGGCAGCAGACACGCCAAGCGTAACATTTGGATTTTCGAATACAACTTTATCAACCGGTATGCCGGTAGCACCTTGGTCGGGCACATCAAGCGTTGCAGTCCATGTGCCGGCTTTTTCTTCAATATTGAAAATAATGTTCAGCTTCATTCCTGCGGCTTCCACTGTTCCTTTCCAGGCGCCGGCTATTTGTGCGAATGTTTGTGTCATACCTAAAAGTACGACGACGGCGGACAATAAACTTTTTCTAAGCATAGATATTTGGTTTTGTAGATGAGTGTTTGAATTTGTGAAACAAAAGTAGCGATTGAATATAGCCGCTGACGCACTTTTTAGACGAATGCTACGAAACCTTAGACGAAAATGCTCATCACTAACTCAGACTTAATTCCAACAGGTTTCTTGTACGCAAAAAGGCATGAGGCTAATAACCTCATGCCTAAAAAATAAGTTGCGTTTATACTAACGTTTTACCGCGTTACCCGCACCTTTCTCATACCCCATATTATCGACGTGCACATTATTTCTTTTATAAGTCACGTCAATACTTTTATTATCCTGTAGCACACCCTGAAATTGCGTCATGGAAATGGACGGCCACATACTTGAATGAGGAGAAAGTACACCGTCGGAAAACGTGGCGATTACCTCCATAGAGGGATGCTTTACAATCATGTTTTTGATAACTACCGCATTAGTGCCAAAGGTATCTGGAGCAGGCTTTTCAACTACTATAATGTAGTTTTTAGCACTTCTGGTTGTATCGTGCGTAACACCATCAGCAGTTTCCACCATCTCGTAACTATTGCTAAAATTGTAGGAGCCGAGAATATCTTCTCTTGTTTTCGCAGTTGGCTTGTCTTCTTCTTTCTTATCACAAGCTGCGAAGCCGATTGCAATAAGAGAAAGGGTAAATAATTTTTTCATTTCTGTTATAATGTTTGTTTGCACAATAATAATAAATACACATTAAACATTTACAACACTAATAAAAAATGATATCAAGACTAAAAATAGTGGGAAAGACTGCGACGATTTTTGATAAAAGCTCTAATACACCATAAGAATAGCCAATAAAGGTTACTGCGGACAAAAATGATTCTCCGCGTAATACGCCCAAGTGGCTTATAAATAGTAAAGGCGTCCCAAAAGGAACGCCTTAATCATTATTCAAGACAAAAAAAATTAAAATCCCAACAACTGCTTCATCTTCACGCCCACCTCGGTTTCCATCAACCATTGCTTAATAGCCATCAATCGGTCGCTGGTTGGCGCATCTTCTGTAAAGGCTGGTGCTATTGCACTTAACTCATCGTACATCCAACGGGTAGCCGGCGATAAGCGCTCTGCAAAGCCTTTGTAATGAATAGCCTGAATGATAGCGCTTGCGTGCACAGCCAACACTTCAAAGGTATTTTCGATAACGCGTGCACACAGTAAAGCAGCGTTGGTTCCCATACTTACGATATCCTGATTGTCGTTATTATTGGGAATCGAATGTATATAGGCTGGATTACTAAGTGTCTGATTTTCGGCAACATTACTTACCGCAGGATATTGCATTCCCTGAATACCGAAATTCAGCCCCAGCACGCCTTGGTTAATGAATGCAGGTAATTTTTTATTCAAAGCAGGATTGAGCAGGAAGTTGAGCTGGCGCTCGGCAAGCATCGACAGTTTGGTAACGGCTATTTTCAGTTTATCCATTTCCAACGCTACATAGTCGCCATGGAAATTACCGCCGTGAAATATATTACCACCTTTATAGTCAATAACCGGATTGTCGTTTACCGAGTTTAATTCCTGCGTAATGATTTGCGCAGAATACTCAATCGTATCATACACCGGACCTAAAATTTGCGGCACGCAACGCAGCGAATAGTACTCTTGTACTTTATCTTCCAATACACTTTCCGTTACTTTCTTTTCGTACAAATGCTCATGACGCTTGCGCATCAATCCGCTATTCTTGCTGATGGCACGCATGGCAGCCGCGACTGTCTGCTGGCCCTTGTGTAGCTTTACGCCGTTCAACTCTTCTGAAAAATGATCGTCGTATGCTTCCATTATTTCATTAACCATTAATGAAAAAAGCATCTGTCCGGTTAGCAATTTGCGCGCATGTACTACGTTGATAGCGCCTATTCCCGTCATAGATGAAGTACCGTTGAGCAAGCCAAGCCCTTCCCGCATACGAATCTTAAGCGGCTGTAAACCAAGCTCAGCATATACTTCAGCAGCTTTTACTACTTTGCCCTTAAACTGAAAATTACCTTCACCAATCAAGCCTAAAGCAAGGTGTGCTAATTGTACCAAATCGCCACTTGCTCCTACGCCTCCATGCTGATAAATACAAGGATAGGCTTCCGCATTAATCAATGCAGACATTAACTGAACCAAATCGGGATGAATGCCACTGTAAGCACGCATCATGGTATTAAGGCGCGCCAACATCGTAGCCCTTGACTGTAGCGGTGTAAGTAATTGCCCCATGCCGCTGCTATGGCTGCGAATGAGGTTAAGTTGCAGTTGTATACAATCTGCCTCTTCGATACGGTATTGCGCCATAGGCCCAAAGCCTGTATTGATGCCGTATATCAGTTTATCTTTTGAAAATTCTTTTAGAAACTCAAAGCACGCAGTTACCTCATCTACCGATTTTGCGTCGAGGTTCACCTGCTCTGCCTGCAGCACTATTTGCTCCAATGATTCAAGTTCCAGTATTTTGCCGCCAATGGTTGCCATTATTATATTGAAATGATATTAAGTATTAATTAAAAACGAAGCAAAAGTAATAAACAGAAGCGATTAGTATTGGTGCAAATAAAAAAAGCCCGAAAGCGTAGGCTTTCGGGCTGTGTAATTATATAGTCCTCTTCGCTTAAAATTCAATGTTGTAAACGGGTGTATTAAAGAAGTCTGTATTCCTTCCTATTAATGTAATATTTTCTTCCTTGAAGATTACGCTTTTATCTTCTGATACCGTTAAAGAGCTTATAGTCGCATTACCCGCAGCGCCTCCTTCCAAAATTTCTACCTTAACATCAAACTCGCAACTGATTGCGCCTTCAGGGTTATTGAAGTAAAAGTCTTGGGTCTGCCCATTCAACGTTATATCGAAAGCATTGGTATAAATGCGTGTAATAGGCACAACAGAGGTGTCTGTTTTGATTTTATATTTTCGCTGAAAGCTACCTTTAACCGGTGTTGCTTCAGTAAGCTCGTGCAATGTTATTGAATTAATTTCAATATGATATTTATAGCCATCCGAATTGACCAACTCATCCTTCTTGCATGAAGAAACAATAACAACTATCAACACAGACAATGCCGCTAAAATCCACTTTTTCATAAAATTATTTTTGGGACGCTAAATTAAGAAAATAACGGGTAGCATTAAGCAATTATTATGCTTCGCCTTTTTCTTTGAGGTGGTCATGCTCTTTTCTTAACTCTTCCAGCAAGCGCTTATCGCTATATTCTGCATAAGTATTGGGAACAATTTTCTCGCCGTTGTACTCGATGTAAGCACGTGTAAATTCAGCACCAAAATAGAGTATGAATGCAGAAAAGTAAATCCATAATAGCAAAATGATGATAGAGCCGGCTGCACCGTATAGCGACACTGTATTATTGCTGCCGATATATAGCCCTATCAAAAACTTGCCCAACATAAACAACGCTGCGGTTAAGAAAGCTCCCGGCCATACTTGTTTCCAGCGAATTTTCACATCTGGCAACATTTTAAAAATAACAGAAAATAGAAAACTGATGACTAAAAATATGAGACCTGTATTAATCAGGTCGAGGAGGTCGACAGGCAGGTCGGGCAAATAGCGGATAAGGATACTGCTCAAACCTAACAGCAGTGCATTGACGATTAACGAAACAATCAGCAAAAATCCAAGCCCTATTATCATCGAAAAAGAAATAGCTCTGTTGAGCAGCAGTTTGATAAAGCCCTTTTTTGCTCTGGGTCTTACACCCCATATAAGGTTGAGCGAATCCTGTATTTCTACAAAAATACCGGTAGCGCCTATTACCAAAGCAATGATACTGATGACCGTTGCTGCAAAGCTATTTTGTTGAAACTGTATTCGTTTTATAATTTCTTGTATTTGCGAAGCGGCATCGGCTCCCACAAAATCCTTCAATTCGCTAAAAACTTTACCCTGTACCGCCGCTTCGCCATAAACGGCACCGCCCACAATCAGCACCAGCAGCAACATGGGCGCCAGTGAAAAAATGGTATTGTATGCAAGTGCTGCGCTTAACTTAGGTACTCTATCTTCGCTAAAACCTTTGCCCGCCTCGACCAGAATATGCCAGTATTTTCCGATTCTGCTTTTTTTCGTAATTTTCATTTAATAAGATTGATGCTACTACCTTGATTAAATAGTGTAGCAAGGTAGCCAAATTTAATCCGGATTTGCAGTAGAAATTTAAGCGAGACGCAATAGTGCAAAATAACTGCGAAAAAGCGAAGAACGCATAATGGATTATGGTTTTTGAGCTATTGACGCAGGTATAAAGCAATATTGGGTCGGAGCAAAGAATCTACTGCCAAATCCCGATTTAATAACGAAACATATTCAGTAAAGTTATCTCTTGTATAAATAGTAACTTTGCCGCCAGAAATACTTTATCACCAAATAATAGAATTTTATGAAATTAGAAGATGAGCTCAAAATGTCCCACTTCTCGGACGCCTACCAGCGAGCCTATCTTAATATCCTCTTTACCGGATATTACCTCGAATCTAATATGCAGCGTTTCCTGAAACCACTGGGCTTAACCACCCATCAGTACAACGTTTTGCGCATATTAAGAGGTGCGCAGCCCAAAGGTACCAGTGCATCTTCTATTCAAAGCAGGATGCTGCACTCGACCTCCAACGTTACGCGAATCATCGAAAAACTATTGGAAAAAGATCTCGTTACGCGTAAGGCCAGTCCTACCAACCGCAGGATTATCGACATTTTTATTACAGAAAAAGGCCTGAACTTACTGAGTAATGTAGATGAGCCCGTTAAGAAAATGTATGCCGACTGGCACAACCGCTTGTCCGAAGAAGAGGCTATAACCCTGGGCGAACTGCTGGATAAAGCCCGCGGATAAACTGCAATTATGTGGCAATCGTATATCAATGGATTTAAATCTTACCTGAGGCTGGAGCGTTCGATGGCGGCAGCTACGATTGATGCCTATTTGCATGATATCAATATGCTGCAGGCATTTGCCCTTAACTCGCTCGAAAATATAGCCGTTGAAAACATCAACCGCGAACATTTACAACACTTTGTGCAGTCGATACACGAGCATGACCTTGCAGCGGCATCGCAAGCCCGAATTGTATCTGGTGTAAAGGCCTTTTTTCGTTATCTGATTTTAGAAAAAGCAATTGAGATTGACCCTACGCAACTGCTCGAAGCCCCTAAGCTGAAGCGCACTTTGCCTGATGTACTAAGTCCCGAAGAAATAGACCTGTTATTTACCGGTATAGACCACAGCACAGTAGAAGGTCAGCGCAACCGCGCTATTCTTGAAACGATGTACAGCAGCGGCTTGCGCGTGAGCGAAGTCATTAATCTGGAAATCAATAATCTTTTTCTGGATGTTGGTTTTATACGCGTGATAGGCAAAGGCAATAAAGAAAGATTGGTGCCTATTGGCGATGAAGCTGCTAAATATATAGACATTTACCGCAGCACCATTCGCAGTAAAGTGTTGCCTAAAAAAGGCCAGGAAAGCATCTTGTACCTCAACCGCCGCGGCTCAAGACTAAGCAGGGTGATGGTATTTTACATTATTAAAGATGCTGCGCAAAAGGCAGGGATTACCAAAAATATCCATCCACACACACTGCGCCACAGCTTTGCCACACACCTTGTAGAGGGCGGCGCCGACTTACGTGCCGTGCAGGAAATGATGGGACATGAAAGCATTACCACTACGGAAATATACACCCACCTCGACCGAAAATTCCTACGGGAAACTTTGGAAAAATACCACCCGAGATTTAATTAAGAAAGCGGGCTTTTCTTATTCAGAAAAGCCCGCTTTCGCTATATAAAAATCTTTGTTATTTACGTTTCATTACACTTTCAACTGCCGCAAGAATATTAGCTGTGCTCAAGCCATATTTCTCCAGCAATTCCACCGGCTTACCGCTTTCGCCAAAGCTATCTTTTACTGCTACGTATTCATGTGGTACAGGGCAGTTACGTGCTGCAACATTTGCAACGCTGTCGCCTAAGCCACCATTTGCCTGATGCTCTTCGGCAGTAACTACACAACCTGTTTTCTTCAACGATTTAATAATAGCGGCTTCGTCCAAAGGCTTAATCGTGTGCATATTGATTAAGTCAACAGAAATACCTTTTGCTTCCAGCTCTTTTGCAGCTTCCAGCGCATTCCATACCAGATGGCCGCAAGCAATGATAGATACATCGGTACCTTCATTCATAACCTGCGCTTTGCCTATTACAAAATCGCTACCATCTTCTTTCGTGAAATTTGGCCATTTAGGACGACCAAAACGAAGATAAACCGGACCTTCATAATCTGCTATTGCAATCGTTGCAGCTTTTGTCTGGTTGAAATCGCAAGGAACAATTACCGTCATACCAGGCAGCATTTTCATCATGCCTATATCTTCCAGCACCTGGTGTGTTGCGCCATCTTCGCCCAATGTAAGACCGGCGTGTGATGCGCATATTTTTACATTCTTGCCGCTATAAGCCACCGATTGACGAATCTGGTCGTACACACGGGAAGTTGAAAAGTTGGCAAACGTAGTAGTGTAAGGTATTTTACCACCGATGGTCAAACCGGCTGCAATGCCTATCATATTAGCCTCGGCAATACCACACTGAACAAAGCGCTCAGGAAAATCCTTCATAAAAGCATTAAGCTTAAGCGAGCCTGCTAGGTCGGCCGTGAGGGCTACTACATTTTCGTTGCGTTTTGCCACTTCGTGAATGCCTTCTCCGAAGCCACCACGGGTTTCTTTTTCGTTCTGAACGGTATAATCGTTGAGCATAATAAATTTTGAAAGCGCAAAAGTAAAAAGAATATGCGGTGGGCGGTACTGTTTCCTCATTTTAATTCTGAAAAAATTAAGTTTTTCCACATAATTTTTCCAGCGGGGATAATTCATTCTTTTTACTGAAATTTGCATCCAACATCCCCATAAATTAAGTGAAGCGCTTTTTATCCATCATTACCAATAAGTTCCTCATCGTATCGGTGGCTTTTCTGCTACTGATGCTATTTTTCGACCAGCACGATTGGTTCACACAACGTGAATCGGCCAGAGAGCTGGATAAGATGAACGAAAATATTGAGTACCTGCAAACAGAGGTAAAAAGAATGCAAACAGAACTATCTGAGCTGGACAAGCCCGAAAAGCTGGAGCAGTATGCCCGCGAAAAATATCATGAGAAAAAGGACGGCGAAGATGTATACCTGATTATGCACGATACCGTAGTTGCACCCGCAAAATAGCTTTTACTAAAAAATTGTAAATTAGCCCTAAGAAACAATAAAGCAGATTTCCATGCGTTTATTAGCTGTAACCTAAAAAAACAATTACTGCACAATGGGCGAACTTTTACATAAAAAACACAATGCTGCTATAACCGATAAGGCTACGAGCCCTCATGAACTGCTGCAACAAATCAATACAGAAGATGAATTTGCCGCAGAAATAGCACTGCTTAAAGCTCAGGCGCTACAGCCACGCGAGCAAGCCGTTTCCAACCTGTTGAATATGATTCAGGAACAGGCTGCAACCGTCGAGCATTAATTACAAAAATCACTGAAGCTGCTTACAGCCAATGCTTGTATTAGTATTGGCCGGTACCCAGCATTACCAATGTGCAAGCCTGAACGGGTTGTATGTCATTCTTCAATGCCAGCGATTCCAGCTCGGGATTTTCGGTACCGGGGTTGAATATGATTCTGCGTGGCTTTAGGGATACAATATAGTCGTAGTAATCCTTTTGTCTTGTAGGATTTAGGTACAGCGTTACGGTATCTATATCTTCAAATTGCTTTCTTTCTTTGCTGAAAGAAACATCGCCCACCTGCCCTTCGCTACTACCAACCGCTGCAACAGCATGACCGTAGCTGCGCAAACGATTTATGGCTAAATAGCTATACCTGTCCGGGTTTTCAGATGCTCCTAAAACTAATGTCGTCTTCTTTTCCATTGTGTGTACTTTGAATTTCAAATATAGTCAACAACGGCTGTTTGCTAAGGTTCATTTTTTGTTAGAGTCAAGAGGCGAGTATCAAGAGCCGAGTATCAGGTATCAAGAACCAAGACTTAAGAAGCAAGAATTGCGCCACTGGTCGTAGCGCCACCCAGACATGCAGACAAAAATTAGTCGTAGCACTTGCTACGACTATTTCCATAATAAATTCCTGAGTTATTCCAGTTGGATTATTTTTTCTTCTTTTTCGCTGGTGCTGCTTTTTTTGCTGGTGCGGATTTGCTTTTGGTAGTAGTTGATTTAGCCTTATCAGTAGCCTTACCTTTAGCTGCTGGCTTACCTTTCACAGTAGCCTTGCCTTTAGTAGTTTTGCCTTTTGACGCTACTTTAGATTTAGCCGATGTTTTACCTTTTTTAGCAACAGGCGTAGTTTTTCTTGGCGCGACTTGTTCCCTCACCATTTGCTGATGATTGGCATTGCGTTTTGGTTTAAAGCCATCATCGTCTGCTTGCTTCATATGCTTGCGCAGCGCGGCTTCCGGGTCTTTATTAATTTCGCTTTGTACATGAGCCGGCACGGTAGTTACATCTTCGTAATCTTCTTCATCCTCTTCTTCCTCAACAGCAATCGTCTCTTTTACCTGCTCGCCACCATTGTATACCGAGCGGTCCATCTTGGCCTTTAATTTATCAAGCTCACTTACATTCTCTTTCTTTTGCGGCGCTTGTGCAATAGCGCGCGGCGCTTCTTCTTCAACTGCCGTCAACTCGGCTATATTATCTTCCTCTTCTATCACACGCTCTTTAACCGCAGTGGTATTTTTCTTTACATCTATCCAATCGGAAGACGCATCACTAACTTGCTTTGATGGTCTTGCAGCACCATAGCCAAAGCCAACCTGCTCTTCACTTTTTCTGATATCGCCTGTGTAAATATTAGGCTTCTCGTCGGTTGCAGTTTGCAGGTTCAGTGTGCTACCCGGCATTGGTTGCTCATCGCCGTTGATGCGGTTCAGCATTTTAAGCTGTGCAAGCTGTATGCCTTCCTGCTGGCTGATTTGCAGCATTGTTTCGCCCTCTTCCACTACATGCGTTGGGTTCTGTGCAGTCTTTCTTTTCTTCTCGAGGTAAACAAACATGTCTGCTTCCAAAGGTGCATCCGGCAAGTCGTTCATCTCCAGCAATTTTGAATAGCGCACTTTGTTTTTAATAGCATACTCCAATAACATATCGCCTTTACGTGCATAAAATCCACGGAGGCCGTTGCTGTTGCGGACCGCTTCGTAAAAAACAATACTGCCGCTTGATTGCTCCTGCGGCGTAGGCTTATCTGTACGAATAATCTCCCACTCATTGCCACCGCTATTATGACGGCTTGCAGCTAATGTAGCATCCATGCGGGTATCATTTTCCGGCACGTTCTCGCCGGCTGCTTTTGGCATATTGCCCGCAGCCAGCATTACATTGCCATCTTTAGCCCTGCCGAGTGCAGCGTGGGTATAATCCTGCAATTGGTAATTTTCTATCAACTCTATCAGCTTAGCTGCATATTTAGGATTAGTCGCATAGCCACATTTTTTTAAACCATGTGCCCAGCCGGAATAGTCTGTAGGCGACAACTGAAATAGTGCAGCATAACGCTTATTGGCCTTTAAAAAATCGGAGTGGTCTTTATAGCTAATCAATGCATTTTCATACTTGCGAAAGCATTCATCTTTTGCATCATCGGTATGTAAATAGGTCTCGCCTATCCATGTATTTTTGCATTTAATACCAAAATGGTTTTGCGCATTGTTGCACAATTCACTACTACCTGCACCCGTTTCAAACACGCCCTGAGCAAGGGTTATAGACGCAGGCACACCAGAGCGCATCTGTTCTATTATTGCAAATTCTTTGTACTGCTCAATATAGTTTTTTACCTGCTGGTCGTAAGACAATTTTTGAGCAATAGCCGGCAGTGCCATACAAGCAAGCAACGCAAGCGAATAGATTTTTTTAAACATTTTTACTTTCAATTAATATTTTCTGGATAATATAAATATCATTTTTTCCGGATGATGGTAAGCCCATCTCTTATCGGAAGCACAACCTGTTCTACCCTATTATCTGCTGCTATCTTCTGGTTAAATTCATGAATGGCTGCGGCCGCTTTTCCCATTTGCCCTTCCGGCAATATTACCTCTCCATGAAACAAAACATTATCGGCCACAATGATTCCGCCGGCTGCCATACGGTCTATTACCATATCGAAATATAGGCTATAATTTTTCTTGTCAGCATCTATAAACACCAAATCGAAATAGCCTTCTATGGCAGGTATCACAGCGGCTGCCTCACCTATATGTTGTGTAATTTTTGTACTGACCAATGCCTGTTGCCAATACCGCTCCCGCAACTCCTGTAGCTTATCGTCTATATCAATTGTATGCAAATGGCCATCTGCGGTAAGCCCTTCAGCAAGGCAAATAGCAGAGTAGCCGGTATAAGTGCCTAATTCCAAAATGAGCTTCGGCTTTGCCATATAGCTCAACATGCGTAGTAGCGCACCTTGCAAATGGCCTGATAACATTTGCGCACCACGCACGCTTGCATTCGTTTCTAAATTCAACGATTCAAGCGCCGGAGATTCAGGCGTAGTGTATATTTCAGCGTAATGATTAATCGGGTCAGATGTGAATCTGTTCTCCATAAAACTTGGATTAGAAATTAGGCTGCAACTTATTGTGTGTATAGAAATCGCGGATATAGTTCACTACTTCCTCCGCTGTATCAAATACCTTTATCAAATCCAGATCTTCGGGGCTGATATTCATTTCAGACTCCCACATGGTTTCTTTCATCCAGTTGAATAATCCAAGCCAGTATTTTCTACCAACGCACACCATAGGCGTTTGTGTCAGTTTGCGGGTTTGAATCAAGGTGGCTACTTCAAAAAATTCATCCATCGTTCCCCATCCGCCAGGCATCATAATAAAGCCTTGCGCATATTTGGCAAACATTACTTTTCTTACGAAGAAATAGTCAAAGTCAAGGCGCTTATCGCCATCGATATAAGGATTGTAATGTTGCTCGAAAGGCAATGTGATATTGAGTCCTACGGAGTTACCACCGGCTATATTAGCACCTTTATTGGCAGCTTCCATAATACCGGGACCACCACCACTAATGATACCAAAGCCTTCAGCAACAAGGCTTTTAGCTATTTCTACTGCTAATTCGTAATATTTATGGCCTGGCTTTGTACGGGCCGAACCGAATATAGAGATACAAGGACCAATCTTTGCCAGCTTTTCAAAGCCTTCTACAAACTCAGCCATTATCTTAAATACTTGCCAACTTGAATGGGCGCGCGTTTCTGTCCAATCGCGCAGCTTTAGTTTATTCACATTGTCTTTCATCAAAACCTTTGCAATATTTTTTAAGCAGGGCATAGCTATTTAATTAAAAATCAAAAATACCCCGAACACCGATTATTATAAAAAAAGCAAAGATAAGAGATATTGCCCGAACGGCATTTGGCGCGCATACTATCTGCATGTTATTTGCAGGCGCTACATTTTGCTATGTGGCATTTTAGATATTACTTTGATGCATGGTAAATTATAACTCAGACGTAGAAGCAGTTAAAGGGCTGCAACAAAAATATGAAGAGCTACGTAAGGCAGTAGGGCAGGTAATTGTAGGCCAGCTCGATGTGGTAGAAAAATTGGTTATATCAATCCTTTGTAACGGACACAGCCTGCTGGTGGGTGTGCCGGGACTGGCTAAAACACTATTGGTAAAAACGGTAGCTGATGTGCTGGACCTTTCATTTAAACGTATACAATTTACACCCGACCTGATGCCGGGCGATATTACAGGTGCTGAAATACTGGATGAGAATCGAAAATTCAAATTCATTCACGGACCCGTATTTGCCAATATAGTGCTAGCTGATGAGATAAACCGTACACCGCCTAAAACGCAGGCTGCCTTGCTGGAAGCTATGCAGGAGCGCAGTGTTACTGCCGCAGGCGAAGAACATAAATTGCCTGCGCCTTTCTTTGTATTGGCTACGCAAAACCCGATTGAACAAGAGGGAACTTACCCATTACCAGAAGCACAACTGGACCGTTTTATTTTTCAGATAATGGTGGACTATCCTGCTTTTGACGAAGAAGTGCAAATAGTCCGTCAGACGACAAGTCCGCAAAAAGTAACCTTGTCTAAAGTACTGCATGCGGAAGAAATTTTGTTTTTCCAGCAATTGGTACGCAAGGTTCCGGTACCGGATAATGTACTCGAATATGCAGTAAAACTGGTGCAACAAACCCGTCCCGGAAAAGAGGGCACGCCGGCTACGCAGTACCTGGCTTGGGGTGCAGGTCCTCGTGCTTCGCAAAATCTTGTACTGGCTGCGAAATGCTATGCGTTATTAAAGGGGAAATTTTCGCCGGACATTGAAGACATTCAACACATGGCGATACATGTATTGCGCCATCGCATTGTGCGCAATTACAAGGCCGAAGCAGAAGGTATATCATTAGAGATATTACTTGATAAAATAATGAAAACGCTGTAAGCAAATACTATTTTACAATTTAGGAGAAGAACAATGATTCAGGAAGATAGATTTATAGAACGCTGGGCAAAACTGGAAGACAAACTGACGGAACAATTTGGAAAAATGCCCACTATGGAAGTGATACTATTTCTAATAGGCGTCAACGAATACAAAGGTCACATACCAAAGATTAAATTTTCGAAAGAGCAAAAACAAGACTTAATGCACGTGGCTGTTTGCACGCTATTATGTCGCGATGGCTATTACCACCATAACGGTCACGACGAAGAAGGATGGCCACATTTTAGCGAACTAAAGTCCGTTAAAGAAGGCACCTTGCAAGAGCAGGAAAAACTATTAAAAAGCAGTATGCTCGACTATTTTGGAATTGAATAATAAGAAAGCCGGATGATACGTTATCTGGCTTTTTCAGGCCATTTCAGCAGCTATCAAACTAAAAATATAAACCGCTGTTTAATCGATTAAACAATACATTTTATGCCGCAACAATCTTACAAAAATCATGTGCGTTTCTACCCGCCACATCATTTTGTTTTCTATCCTGTATTACTGATATTGCTTTCCGCCACTATTTATATGGCTGCTACTGATGAACCCCTACGCAGCGTATGGATAGTCATAAGTTTGATTATCGCTATTATAGGTTGGCTATCTTTCATGCTAAGGCAACACTATGCGCTTACACTACAAAATAGATTGGTGCGGTTGGAACTTAGATATAGATACTTTGTGCTAACAGGAACGCGATTGGAGATGTTAGAATCAAAGCTCACTATTAGCCAGATTTTTGCGCTACGATTTGCACCAGACGAAGAGCTGGAATCCTTGACCAATAAGGCTATCAGCAATAATATGTCGGCAGATGAAATAAAAAAATCTATTGTAAATTGGTTGCCGGATAATATGCGTGTGTAATAAAATAGCACCGAACATTCCTGTAATCATCAAAAATAAATACCATGCAATTCGGAAAAGTATCAAACCCCGGCGACATAGATTTTACACTTCCAAAAGATGCAGCGGAAACCGCTAAAATATTTGCACAACATAAAAATGACGAGCCTTTTGAAGTATATGTAGGCTGCGCCAAATGGAACAAGACCGACCTCAAAGGTTTCTATCCTAAAGGCACAAAAGATGAACTGAAATACTATGCTACACAGTTCAATTCGATAGAGCTCAATGCAACTTTTTACGGCATGCCCGATTGGCAACAGGTAGAAACCTGGCAACAAAAGACGCCCGATGGATTTAAGTTTTTCCCGAAGCTTACTAATACTATTTCGCACTTCAAAAGATTGAAAGACGCGAAAGAGCCAACCGAGAGTTTTTGCGGTGCTATAAGTGCATTTGAAGACAAACTGGGCATGGCTTTCCTGCAACTTCACGACAACTTTAAGCCTAAGGATTTTGAGCGATTGAAAGAGTATCTGGAATCCTTTCCAAAGGGTATTCCACTGGCCGTAGAAGTGCGTAATGAAGAATGGTTTTCTGACAAAAAAATATGGGATGACTATTGTGCATTATTAACTTCATTGCAAATGGCGAATATCATTGTCGATACCGCAGGACGCAGGGATATGCTGCACATGCACATGACTACACCGAGCGCTTTTATCAGGTATGTGGGTGCCAATCACGCCACCGATTACGATAGACTCGACGATTGGATGAAGCGCATTAAAAAGTGGCGAAAAGAGGGACTGCAAAAGCTGTATTTTTTCCTACATCAAAATATAGAACTTGAATCGCCGCTGCTTGCTACTCATTTTGTAAATGCAATCAACAAAGAGTTTAAGCTATCGCTCAAGGTGCCCGACAGACCAGGCGCTTCGCCGGCTTTATTCGAATGACATTTTCTCAAAAATTCTGAAACACTCACCACGTTCGTCTTAAAATGTTGCCTGAATTTTGCATGATAAAAGTTTATAAAAATGCAAAACAGAAAAATAGCTTTAGTAACTGGTGGTAGCCGTGGTTTGGGCAAAAATGCAGCAATAGCGCTGGCGAAAAAAGGCATAGACGTAATACTAACTTACAATAGCAAAAAAGAGGATGCGGATGAAACAGTAGCCATCGTAGAAAGCAATGGTGGAAAGGCTTTAGCACTACAACTTAGTGTATCAGACACTAAAGGTTTTGACGTATTCGTTACCGCTATTAAGCAAGCGCTAAAAGATGTTTGGAATACCGACCGCTTCGATTTCTTAATCAACAACGCAGGCATTGGTATTCATAAATCTTTTGCAGAAACGACTGAAGAAGACTTTGACACCTTGATGAACATACAATTCAAAAGTCCTTTCTTTCTCACACAAAAATTACTGCCTGTTTTAAATGACGGCGGTAGCATTATCAATATCTCATCGGGTCTTGCGCGTTTTGCTTTGCCCGGCTATGCGGCTTACGCAGCTATGAAAGGCGCTATGGAAACGCTTACGCGCTATCAGGCTAAAGAGCTTGGTAGTCGTGGCATTCGTGTAAACATTGTAGCTCCAGGCGCTATCGAAACTGATTTTGGCGGTGGTGTAGTAAGAGACAATGAAGCGATGAATAAAGGTATTGCGGCGCAAACAGCCTTGGGTCGTGTGGGCTTGCCAGATGATATCGGTGGGCTTATTGCTTCGCTTTGTCTGCCAGAATTAGGCTGGGTAAATGCGCAGCGTATAGAAGCTTCAGGTGGTATGTTTTTATAGTAAGCAATAAATGATTCATCATGCTTTTAGAAGAGGCTATATCTCTAATCAACAATGCTAATATAGACCAAGGTCAGCCCGCTACATGGGCTGACCTTGGCTGTGGTAGCGGCATGTTCACGCGTGCGCTATCATCTACCTTGCCGGCAAATAGCACCATTATAGCCGTCGACAACATGCGACCTGACAAGCAAATTGTAAGCGTAGCAGAAAATGTTACAATTCATTTTCAACAAGGAAATTTTGAAAAAGACAATCTGCAACTACCGCTATTGAATGGCATACTGATGGCAAATTCGCTGCACTATATTGCAGATAAAAATAGGCTGTTGCATCATCTAAAAACTTACCTACAACCTGAGGCTTCGTTTATCATTGTGGAATACGACACTACACAAAGAAACCATTGGGTACCCTACCCCATAAACAAAATTCAGTTGCAGCAACTGTTTCGCGAAATTGGCTTTATCAATTGCAGTATGCTGGGGCAACGCCCATCCCTTTATCAACAAGGCGACCTTTATGCGTGTCAGTTCAGTAGGTAATAATTAATAATATTTACGCTACTTTCGCGAAAAATTCATAACAAATCATTTCTCCTGCAAGGCTATATGCATCATAATTTACTTCTTATTTTAGGGCTGCTATTTGTTGTTTTTTTGCTGGTAATGCTGGCGCAAAAAATAAAAGTAGCTTACCCAATATTTCTTGTGCTGGCTGGCTTGGGTATCAGTATCATACCAGGTATGCCGCGCATCACACTCGATCCTGATTTAATTTTCCTGCTATTTCTTCCACCCTTACTGTATGAGGCTGCATGGTATACCTCATGGAATGATTTCTGGAAGTGGAAACGACCAATAGCCTTGCTGGCATTTGGTTTGGTGTTTTTCACTTCGGTTATCATTGCTTACACATCTGTAGCAATTATACCCGGTTTTACTTTGGCTTTAGGTTTTCTATTAGGCGGCATTATATCACCGCCCGATGCTGTGGCTGCTGCTACGGTTATGAAAGGCGTAAAGGTTCCTAAGCGTATACTTACTATCCTTGAAGGAGAAAGCCTGGTGAATGATGCCTCCTCCTTGATTGTATTTCGATTTGCTTTGGCGGCTGTGCTTACCGGCAGCTTTAGTATGCAGGTGGCTACAGGGCAATTCTTTCTGGTAGCGGGTATGGGCATTGTGGTTGGTCTTGTGGGTGCTAATATTATTTATGCGATACATCGCTTTCTGCCCACCACACATGCTATGGATGCAGCACTCACCGTAATGACCCCTTATGCACTTTATTTGGCTGCAGAGCAATTTCATTTCTCCGGTGTGATGGCGGTGGTTAGTGGCGGTTTGTTTATTTCATTCCGCTCGCACGAAGTGTTTCGTAGCGGTGGTACGCGCATCAACATGGTAGGCGTGTGGACCACTTTAATATTTGTGATGAATGCCGTAGTATTTATTCTTATAGGACTGGAGCTGCCCGAAATTATTGAAGGTTTGGGTGAATATACTATTGCAGATGGGATTAAATATGGTCTTATTATTAGCGCCATCACTATTGCTTTACGCTTTATATGGGTATATCCTATTGCGCATCTGCCCAGAATATTGAGTAAGAAAATAAGAACTAATGAACCATCGCCAGGCTGGAAACTGCCCTTGGTAACGAGTTGGGCTGGCATGCGCGGCGTCGTTTCTCTAGCTACAGCGCTATCTATTCCATTGTTGATAAGCGAGAACGGTCCGGCATTTCCCATGCGTAATCTTATTATCTTCATCACATTTGTAGTGATATTTGTAACCTTGGTGATACAAGGACTTACGCTTCCATTCGTTATAAAGCTGCTTAAAATTAAAGAGATCGATATAACTACGCCACCTGAAGAACAACGCACCGCTATACAATTGCAACTGAACAAAGCAGCGCTAAACCTGCTACATCAAAGATATATAGGCGACATTGCGGAGAATGAAATGATTGCTTTTATGCAAAAAGACTTGGAAGAAAATATAGCATTGGATACTAAAAGACTGGAGTCGCTGGAATGTAGTGCTACGGAAAAACAAGAGATAGAACGTTACCACCATGTACTGCTGGATGTATATGCCATGCAGCGCAAAGAGCTATTTGCCATGCGCAAAGCCAAGCTATACGATGACCACGAGATAAGAAGTATGGAACTCCACCTTGACCTGGAAGAAGTAAAAATTTCTGGTGCCGGGCATTGATGTAATTTGCTGATTGCTCACGAAGACACGGAGACACTAAGTTTTAAAAGATTAAATAAGAGTTTTTGAAATCAACAATAGGAATTTAAACATAAACATTATGCACGCAGGCAAACGTTACACCCTTAAAGAATTTGTATACTGGACAAGGCGCGATATTTATATCCTTATTTTTATTGCTGTTCTGCCTGTCACATTGTTTCAGCTTTTTAAATGGCAATGGCTCACAGTGCCTTGGGTGCCTATTGCCTTAGTAGGTACAGCAGCAGCTTTCCTGGTGGGTTTTAGAAACACGCAAACTTATAATCGCCTTTGGGAAGCACGCCAGATATATGGCGCAATAGTCAATACCAGCAGGTCTTTGGGCATTTTGGTTAAAGATTATATTCAAGGCGATGCTGACAACACAAGGCTACGTCAACTACATCAGCAAATGATATACCGGCATATAGCCTGGCTCACGGCTATGCGTTATCAACTAAGAGAATCGAAGCTATGGGAGAATATCAAAACGAGTTTGTCTAATGCTGAGTACAGCACTTTTTACAAGATAGAGGAATGGGATAGCAAGCTGGACGATGCTTTGGTGCCTTTTCTTTCGAAAGAAGAATTGGACTATGTGCTGAGCAAAAAGAACAGAGCAACACACATCATCAGTTTGCAATCGAAACAATTGCGCGAGCTGAAAGAGCAAGGCTTGATAGAGCCGCTTAATTATGTAGAGCTGGAAAATATTTTTGTGAACCTTTATGAGCAACAAGGCAAGTGTGAGCGCATCAAAAACTTTCCTTATCCGCGTCAGTTTGCAACGATTAATCAAATGTTTGTAAGGCTATTTATTTCCCTTATTCCATTCGGAACTTTGTCGGAATTTGATAAACTGGTAGAAAAGAACGGACAGTGGATAGTGTGGATGGCTATACCTTTCAGCGTTATTATCTCTTGGGTATTTATAGCTATGGAGCGCGTTGGCGAAAGCTCGGAAAATCCATTTGAGGGTGGAGCAAATGACGTGCCTATTACTTCCATGAGCCGTACAATTGAAATAGACTTGCGCGAAATGCTGGATGAAAAAGACTTGCCACCTGCCTTGGGGCCGGTGAATAGTATTTTGATGTAGAGCTTATAGATATTTACTTCAATGAGTAAGGGCACGCTATACGGCGTGCCCTTATTTATATCCGAACTATTATTTGTTTACAAAACCATGCCTTTTAAAAACCATTCTACGTAGTTCATATCTTTTACGCCATCTACAATCAACATAAAATTTTTGCCTACTTGCTTCAATCGCGCATTGTTGGTTTGTGTTTGTATATACTTCATGATATGGTTGAACACGTCGCTTTCAAAATAAGGAGAATCGGGATTGTTGATAAAATAAAGGCGCATCTGCTCGTTCTTCAATATCAATTTTTCGAAGCCTAATTCCTTCGCCATTTTTCTACAACGAATAGTCGTAAACAAGTCTTCAACCTGTGGCGGCACCGGTCCAAACCTATCCACCAATTCTTCTTTAAACATATCCAACTCTAACGCTTCCTCAATATTGTCGAGTTGCGTGTACAGCGACAAGCGCTCTGTAATGCTTTCTACATAAGCATCCGGGATCAGTATTTCCAAATCTGTATCGATGGTACAGTCGCTTACATAGTCACGCTTACGATCCATCTCCTCTGCAAACACATCTTTGAAATCTGTGCTCTTCAACTCGCGCATGGCTTCTTCCAAAATCTTCTGATACATCTCAAAGCCAATCTCCGTAATGAATCCGCTCTGCTCGCCACCCAGTAAATTACCCGCACCTCTTATATCGAGGTCGCGCATCGCTATCTGGAAGCCGCTTCCCAATTCATTAAACTGCTCCAATGTTTGCAGTCTTCTGCGACTATCGTTGGGCAAAGTTATCAGCGATGGAGCCACCAAATAGCAGAATGCCTTTTTATTATTTCTACCAACGCGGCCACGCAGTTGGTGCAAATCGCTTAGCCCAAACTGATGCGCATTGTTGATGATAATCGTGTTGGCATTAGAGATATCCACACCACTTTCTACTATATTGGTACAACAAAGCACGTCATATTTATAGTCGATAAAGTCGAACAAAGTTTTCTCCAATTTGCTTCCCTCCATCTGTCCATGTGCAACGGCTATTTCAAGATCCGGACATAACTCTTTTAGCTTCTCCGCCATAGCTGGCAAGCTTTGTACGCGATTGTGCACAAAATAAACCTGACCCGCACGTTCTGTCTCGAAGTAAATAGCATCGCGGATAAGGTTCTCATCAAAGCCTGTTAACTCGGTATGAACTGGCTGCCTATTTGGTGGCGGTGTATTGATAATGCTCAGGTCGCGTGCACTCATCAGCGAGAACTGAAGCGTGCGCGGAATAGGTGTTGCGGTAAGCGTAAGTGTATCCACATTGCTCTTTCTTTCTCTCAACTTTTCCTTTGCACCTACACCAAATTTTTGCTCTTCATCAACTATTAACAATCCAAGGTCTTTAAACTTAACATCCTTGCCCAGCAAGGCATGAGTGCCTATTAGTATATCTACCTTACCCTCTTCTACACGCTTCAATGTTTCTTTCTTTTCTTTCGCCGATTTAAAGCGATTGATGTAATCAACATTGCAGGGAAAATCTTTTAGTCGCTCTTTAAACGTTTGATAATGTTGAAATGCAAGAATAGTAGTAGGCACCAAAATAGCCGCTTGCTTGCTGTCTCCTACCGTCTTGAAAGCCGCTCTCACAGCTATTTCCGTCTTACCAAAGCCTACATCGCCACACACAAGTCTATCCATAGGCGAAGATGCTTCCATGTCGCGTTTAACATCAGCAGTTGCTTTGCTTTGGTCGGGCGTATCTTCATAGAAGAAAGATGCCTCTAACTCTGTTTGCAAATAGCTATCGGGCGAATGCTGAAAGCCTGTGCTGGCCTTACGTTTGGCATACAACTTAATCAGGTCGGCAGCTATATCTTTAACGTGTTTCTTCGTCTTATTTTTCAGCTTCTCCCATGCATCACTACCCAGCTTATTTACTTTAGGTACCGTACCCTCTTTTCCAGAATATTTACTGATTTTATGCAGCGAGTTGATGTTGACATACAGCACATCATTATCTCTGTAAATGATGCGTACGGCCTCCTGCATATTGCCGTTTACCTCTATTTTCTGTAACCCGCTATACACACCCAATCCGTGATCGATATGCGTTACGTAATCGCCGGGTTGCAGCTCCTTCAAGGCTTTCAGCGTTATCGCCTTGCCTTTGCTATAGGCTTGCTTTACTTTGTATTTATGATATCGTTGAAAAATCTGGTGGTCGGTATATACAACTGTCTTATGGTCGTAATCTATAAAACCCTGACTGATGGAAGCAGGTACCGGCACGAAATTTATCTGTGCATTAAGGTCTTCGAATATGCTGCGCAAACGTTCGAGTTGGCGTGCATTCTCCGCAAAAATATAGGACTCTAATCCTGCCTCTGTACGCTTCTTTAAATCTGCAATCAGCAATTCGAAATTGCGGTTGAATGATGGTTGCGGTTCGGTGGAGAAATCAATAGCGACAAGGTTTTCATTGCTATTTTTTGCCGATGATAAAGATGTTGCAGCCGGCTGTTCTGCACTCGACCATTCGATTATATGCCTTTGCTGTAGCGCGTTCTCCCACTCCGCTATATTTTCAAAATCTGCTGTTGTAAGCTGTTTGATAATCTGGTCTTCCTGCTCGATGGAGGTAATAGTACCCTCCGGCAACTTCTCCGGCAAGTCTTCCTCCATCTTGTAAAGCTTGCCCAGCGCGAGGTTCAGGTCTTTGAACCAGAATACGGTATTCGCAGGAAGATACTCAAGCAGCGAAATTTTTTCTTCTACTTCAAAAGAAGTTTCAATATTAGGCAAGATAGAAACCTGTAGCAACTTACGTTCAGAGAGCTGCGTCTCTGGATTGAAAATACGGATGCTATCAACTTCGTTTCCAAATAACTCAATGCGGTATGGATGTTCGTTACCGAAAGAATAGATATCTAAAATACCGCCGCGCATGGCAAATTGCCCAGGTTCATACACGAAATCCTCTCGCTTGAAACCCAGTTCCACAAAGCGTTTCATCAATTCATCAATCTGCAGTATTTCACTGGTCTTGATGTGAATCATATTGCCTTTAAGGCTTCCGGCGTTCACTACTTTTTCAAATAATGCCTCCGGAAAAGTAACCAACACACCGCCAGATCGGCCGCCATCTTTGCTTGTAGAAAAGCGAGATAGCGCCTCTGTACGCAGCATGATATGGCTGCTGTTTAGGCTATTGTAGTATCCTGATTTCTTAAAAGAATCAGGAAAATAGCAGACATCCAGTGCTTTCGTCAGGTTCTCAAAATCATTATGAAAATAGGCCGCTTCTTCCCTATCGTTTAATACAAAAACATGGTTCACTCCCTGATTAGCCGAGGAGCTTGTTTGTTGCCATATTGATGTTGCTACGAAGTTGATAGAAGCGCCACGAAGGTTGCGTAAGTGTACGCGCATTTTGGGATCGGGCAATGAGATGCCGGCCGCCAGTTGTTTCAGGCGGTTATCGTTAAGATAAAGTCCCAGCAAGGTTTGCAGGTTCATGAGCTGCGCAAAGGTACATAATTTGATAAGTACGCATCGTTAATTATAGCTTATACAAATTGGACTTGAGTAACACCATAAAAACAAAAAGCCCCGCAAAACTAAGTTTGCAGGACTCTTCGTTATCAACTAAAAAAACTATAAATAATAAGCGTACGAATGTTCGTTTTGAAGTTTGTCTTCGCTGAAGTGGACTTTACCCGTAGCCACATCATACATAGCTGCTACTATTTTCAACGAACCATCGTCCATGTGCTTGCGCAGTATTTCGCTTTGTCTCAACATCTCATCCATAGAGTGGTGCACATTGATTGCAGCTACTTTGTTTACAAATTCGCCATTTGCGCTGGTGCGGTCGTTGGTCTCTGTAGTTTCCTGTGCTACGCAAGGGGTAATTTTCTCCAGCAACTTGCCTATATTAGCAATGTTTACACCATCGCAAGCTCCTTTTACAGCGCCGCAACCGGTATGCCCCATTACCACTACAAGTTTAGAACCTACTACCTCAACTGCATATTCCAACGAACCTAAAACGTCATCTGAAATAATATTACCTGCTATACGGATACTAAAAATATCGCCTATACCCTGGTCAAAAATCAACTCAACCGGAGCACGGCTATCCATGCAGCTAAGTACTGCTGCAAAAGGCTTCTGGCCATTTTTATTTTCCAAAACCTGTTGTAACAAATCGCGCTTCATGCCTATATTGTTGATGAAACGTTCGTTGCCCGCCTTTAATATTTCAAAAGCCTGGTCTGTTGTGATATTCTCTGTTTTTAAATTAGTTGTGTACATTTCGAGTTTGTTGTTTAATAATTCCAATTGATGATTATAATTCGTCTTCTAATTGCTTGAGTAGCTTTTTATGATTGCCAGATGTTTTGGTTTGTGGTCTTTCATCGGACAGATATTCCTCTATATCGCTGGAGTCAATAGGCGATGGTATCTTATAGCTATTCTTAAATCCTATAAGCGACATCTTGATATTTTTATCTACCGCCTGATTCTTCTGAAAGTCTTTGATTACTTCCAATACATCAAAATCGATGTACTCGGTATTAGTGGCATCAAGTATGATAATAGAGTTTTCTGGTAATTTATCCAGTGTATTTTTAATACTGCCTTTATTCAGAAAAGAAACTTCCTGTGCTAAGTCCAGCTTGATTACTTCATTACCCGAGTATTTACTGCGGTGGTAATAGTAAGGTATTTTCATATTGTTGCGCAACAGGAAAATAATACTGATAACCATGCCTATTCCTACACCTTTCAACAAACCAAGCATAGGCAAAGCCACGGCTATAGCGGTTATTACAAAAGGTATGAATTGCGGCAAACCTGCATGCCACATGTGCTTGAATACTGCAGGTCGGCACAATCTGTAACCTGTAAAGAGTAAGATTGCTGCCAACGCCGCTTTAGGAATCATGTTGAGCACAAATGGAATTGTGGCAACACATACCAATAGCAACACGCCATGCGTAATAGTAGACAGCTTGGTGCGCGCACCTGCGTTGATATTTGCAGACGAACGAACGATTACCGATGTAATAGGCAAACCACCAATCAAGCCACTTACAATATTGCCGATGCCTTGCGCACGCAACTCAGCATTGCCCGAAGTGTAACGTTTATAGGGGTCGAGTTTATCGGTGGCTTCAATGCACAATAAAGTTTCGATAGACGCTACAACCGCGATTACTACCCCTATTTGCCAAACTGCAGGATTAGTAAAGCCTTTCCAGTCGGGCATTTTAAATTGTCCGAAAAACTCGCCTGCATTGGACGGAACATGAAGTTGCACCAGATAAGCATCGTGCAATGCCAGTGAAGAACCGCTTGCACGCAGCGCTTCGTTAATTAATACCCCGAGTATAACTACTAAAAGACCTGCCGGTAAAAACTGCACTTTCTTCATTCGTTTATTAGACCAGATAATTAATAGCAACACACCGGTAACCGCTATAATAATAGCGCCCGGCTCAATATGCTCCAGCCAATGGCTGATGCCCGAAGTGGCTATTCCTTGTTCGCCATCTTCCATACCTACCGAAGATTTGTCTTTCAGAAATCCAAATGCATCGGGTAGTTGCTTGAAGATAATCGTAAGACCAATACCGGCCAGCATACCTTCGATTACACTCGTGGGAAAATAGTTGGCAACTGTGCCGGCTCTCACCAATCCTAAAATTAGTTGCACGCCACCGCCTACTATTACTGCGCATAAAAATATCTCGAAAGCGCCTAATTGCTCGATGGCTCCAATTACAATGGCTACCAAACCTGCGGCCGGACCGCTTACGCTTAAATGAGATTTACTTAAAAAACCAATGACTATCCCGCCTACTACACCAGCTACAATGCCGGAAAATAAAGGGGCGTTGGATGCCTGGGCAATACCCAGACAGAGAGGGAGGGCGATTAAAAATACAATCAGCCCGGATACCAAATCATTTTTTGCACTCGCAAAAAGAGATTTTGACGTTGACATAAATACGCTCGTTAAAAGTTAAAAACTGCTGTTAAATACCTATAGAGCCCAGAAAATAAACGACATCAAACAATATCGAAATTACGGTACTACAAAGGCATGCATGGGGGAAGCACTATCCGAAATGGATAGTATAAATGTTGCGAAAATAGAGGGATTAGCAGTTTGGAGGCTGTAGAGCAACGTCCAGATGGAGGCACTTGATTAAAGCCTCATCCATTTCGAATGAGGGCGAGGTATAGCTGGCGGCTATTTGCCCTCTCGAAAGTTCTTTAGGGGAATAATGCCAAAGTTTTTTGTGTACTTCATCATTCCACGCAGATTTTTGTCCGTCGTTGCAGGTATGTGGTACTTCTTCAGTCATTTGCCCGCTGCACAATAGCTTGCCTATTTCCTCTACAGGAATTACCTGTATCGAAAACATAGCGAGGAATAATATAGCCAGCAATTTTTTCATTATCAAGGCAAAGATAATGTTTCTGACTATACGCCGTTGCGAACTGTTAGTTAAGTATTATTGATGTATGAATTAAAAAATTGGTATAGTACTGCCTGCGGCAAAATGAAAAATCCTGCATGATTGTTCATGCAGGATTTGACTATAAATTTCAGAAACGAACTAAGCGCCCGCAGGAGCGTTCAATACATCGTTCATGCTACGAACTGCCTCAGCAGATTTAGCGAACAATGCTTTTTCTTCTTCGTTCAAATCACATTCGATGATTTTTTCCCAACCATTGCGGCCTATTACTACAGGCACACCCAGGCAAATATCAGATTGACCGTACTCGCCTTCCAAGTATACACAAGATGTGATTACTTTTTTCTCGTCACGCACAATAGCCTCAACTACTGCTGCACCGGCTGCTCCAGGAGCATACCATGCAGATGTACCCAACAATTTAGTAAGTGTAGCACCACCTACCATTGTGTCGTTTACGATTTGCTTTTGTTCATCTTCGCTCAGGAAGCTGCTTACAGGAATGCTGTTAAGTGTAGCAAAACGAATCAAAGGAATCATAGTAGTATCGCCGTGACCACCTATTACGATTGCATTCAGGTCAGATGGACTGCAATCAAGGCGTTGGCTTATTTGATATTTGAAGCGAGCGCTATCCAAAGCACCGCCCATACCTATGATGCGGTTTTTAGGAACACCACTGCTCTTGAGTGCCAGGTAAGTCATAGTATCCATTGGATTAGAAATCACAACGATAATAGCCTCTGGAGAATGTTTTAAAATATTTTTAGTAACATCTTCAACGATGCGTGCGTTCGTGCCAATCAGTTCTTCACGCGTCATACCTGGTTTGCGTGGCAAGCCAGATGTAATTACAACTACGTCAGAGCCGGCTGTTTTTGAATAATCAGCAGTAGTGCCGGTAATTTTGGTATCAAAGCCCAACAATGCAGCAGTCTGCATCATATCCTGTGCTTTACCTTCAGCAAAACCTTCTTTGATATCTAATAATACTAATTCCCGAGCAAGCTCTTTGCGAGCAATATTATCGGCACAAGTAGCACCTACGGCACCAGCACCAACGACAGTTACTTTCATGTTGTTAGATTGTTTTTTCAAAATTAGAGACTAAAAAATTAACGCGGCAAAAGTACTATTGATAATTGACAATCGGCAACGAATAATGCTAATTTTTTATAGAACTTGCCCTATGTCAAACTCCCGAAAACAACAAAGGCGCACCATCTGTTGGAGCGCCTTTGTAAATATTAGTTGATCGATTAAGCTGATACAGGTTGTCTTCCTGTAATGCGGCCCGTCTTCATCAATCCGTCGTAATGACGCATCAACAAATGACTTTCGATTTGTTGCAATGTATCAAGGATTACACCTACACCAATCAGCATGGAAGTACCACCGAAGAATGTAGAGAAACCGCTGGTAACCCCACACAATGCTGCGATACCCGGCAAAATACCTGCCGCTGCAAGGAATATAGCTCCCGGCAATGTAATACGATCCATAATAGCACCAATATAATCTGCCGTAGGCTGTCCCGGTTTCACACCCGGTATGAAGCTATTGTTGCGCTTCAGGTTATCGGCCATTTCAGTTGGATTAAATATCAATGCAGTATAGAAATAGGTAAATGCTATAACCAACACAGCATAAATCAGATTGTACCAAAGTGAAGTATGATTAGACAACGCCTGCATGAAAGGGCTGCTTTGTGCATCTTCACCTGAAGCAAAACCTGCAATCATTGGCGGAATGAACATCAACGCCTGAGCAAAGATGATAGGCATTACACCAGCAGAATTTACTTTCAAAGGAATAAAGTTACGGGAACCGCCTATTTCTTTTGCAGCATTCGTACCAACAATTCTACGTGCGTAGTTCAATTGGATACGGCGCACACCTTGAGTAAGCAATACCAAGCCCATGATAACAGCGATGAATACAGCTATCTCAATGATGAAGAACAACAATTTGTCTGTTTCTTGTTTCTCTGTCCACTCCTGTAATACAGCGTGTGGGAAACGAGCAAGGATACCTACCATGATAATCATGGAAGTACCGTTACCAATACCTTTGTCAGTAATTTTCTCACCCAGCCACATTACAAATAATGTACCTGCTGTAAGTATAACAACGGTAGAGAAATAGAACATAGCACCATCCAAAACGATTGCCGCACCATGCGTCTGGCGCAAGTAAGTGATATAGGCAACTGATTGGAATACGGTAACAATTACAGTAAGAAAACGAGTGTACTGGTTAATTTTATTACGGCCACTTTCCTCTTTCTGCATTTTTGCAAACTGGGGAATGATGATACCGGCAAGCTGCATGAAGATGGAAGCCGAGATATACGGCATTACACCCAATGCGAAAATGGAGGCATTGTTAAATGCACCACCTGCAAACATATTGATAAGCCCCAGCAGACCATTTTGATCCTGGCTGGATGCAAGCCCCATTGGATTGATACCTGGTAGTACGATAAAAGTACCCACGCGGTAAACCAATATTAGCCCAAGCGTAAATAAAATACGCTTGCGAAGCTCTTCTATGCTCCAGATGTTTTTTAATGTTTCGATTAATTTCTTCACAGGGACTGATATATTTTTAAAATCGGAGTGCGAATAAACGACAAAAGACGCATTTTACCAAAACTTTAGAAAATAATATTCCTTACTAAAGTATAAGAGTTATTGATGCAATAACCTTTTTGGAAAAAAGCGTCTTCGTCTATATTTAAATTTAGATATATACCGCTCCACAAGTTAACCTTGTATCTGCGGTATATAGTCATTACAGTATTTCTACAGAACCACCAGCAGCTTCGATAGCAGCTTTTGCTTTCTCGCTGATTTTGTTCACTTTAAAAGGTACTTTAGCTTTCATTTCGCCAGTGCCCAATATTTTCACTGAATCTGTGCGGCTGATTAGACCATTGATGTACAAAGTTTCCAGAGAAAATTCTTTCAATTCATATTTCTCTACCAAATGGTCTATTTGACCCAGGTTGAATACTTTGAACTCAACGCGATTATTGTTTTTGAAACCACGCTTAGGCATACGACGCTGAATAGGCATCTGACCACCTTCGTGACCTTTCTTAGACTGATAACCTGTACGGCTTTGTTGCCCTTTGTTACCTTTACCAGCCGTTACACCGTAACCGCTACCTTCACCGCGACCAACGCGCTTAGTGTGATGTGTTGAACCTTTTGCAGGCTTAAGATTGTGCAGTTGCATATCTATCTTTTTTTGAACTTACGCGGGTAAAATATCCCGCTCGCTATTATTAATGAATATAAAAATCCGTGTTGGCATCAACTGCCAACACGAACAAATTATTTTACTTCTTCAACCTTAACAAGGTGCAATACTTTCGTAATCATACCTTGAATCTGAGGGTTAACCTCAACTTCTACAGAAGAGTTAAGCTTGCGCAGACCCAAAGCCTGAAGCGTACGTTTTTGACGCTCAGGACGGTCGATGCCGCTTTTTACCTGTGTTACTTTTACTTTAGACATTATTAAAAGATTTGAGACTTACAGTTGTGCTATACACACGACCTTGGTCTATTTTATTAAAATAATTATTTCAATAGTTATGGCTGATAAAATCAGAATTAACCGTTGAATACTTTTTTAAGACCAATATTACGATCCTTTGCAACCTGCAATGGTTCACGCAATTGACTTAACGCTTTAACGGTTGCTTTTACCACGTTGTGTGGGTTAGCAGAACCTAAAGATTTCGCCAATACATCGGTATAACCAGCAGCTTCCAATACAGCACGCATGCTACCACCCGCAAGTACACCAGTACCATGTGCTGCAGGCTTAATCAATACCTTTGCAGCACCTGATTTTGTAAATTGATCGTGCGGTACGGTACCATTCATTACAGGAACGTGGATCAGGTTTTTCTTAGCATCATCAATACCTTTAGCTATTGCTTCCTGTACTTCTTTTGCTTTACCAAGACCTTGACCAACTGTACCATTACCATTACCTACTACTACTAATGCAGAGAAGCTGAATGCACGACCGCCTTTTGTAGTTTTAACAACGCGGTTGATTGCAACCACTTTATCTTGTAAATCTGATTCTCCGGTTTTTACCCGGTTATTTGCTTGAGCCATTTTATATAAAATGAATAATGTAAGATAAAAAAATTAATTCAGCGAGCGGCTTATAGTACCAGACCACCTTCACGCGCACCTTCCGCAAGGGATTTTACACGACCATGATACAAATACCCACCACGATCAAATACACACTTCTCGATACCTAAAGCTTTAGCTTTTTGAGCAACTGCTTTACCTACATTTACTGATTGTTCACTTTTAGTACCACCTAATGCAGCGATATCTTTTTGACGAGAGTTGGCAGATACTAAAGTAAGACCAGTTGTGTCATCAATCAATTGTGCATAGATGTCTTTGTTACTACGAAAAACGGAAAGGCGCGGCGTTGATGCAGAACCACTCACGTTTTTACGGATGCGCCAGCGTAACTTCTGACGGCGCAATACTGTTGTTGCTGTTTTTGACATTTTATTTTATTTGTACGGGCTCGGCCTTTAATTGGTAATGGGCAAATACAGGTTGGAAAATTTCCGCAAAAGACCTTTTAGCTTTTCCTGCAATCACCCCGCCAGCTTTAGAGAACGGCTTCCGAAGGTTACTATTTTGTTGAAAAAATCAAAATTCAAAAGTAAAAACTCAAATATCGAGCTTTTACTTTTGAATTAATATTATTTACCGGCAGTTTTACCAGCTTTACGACGTACAACTTCACCTTGGAAGCGCACACCTTTTCCTTTGTATGGTTCTGGTTTACGCAGGCTACGGATTTTAGCAGCAACCTGACCTACCAATTGTTTGTCCATAGACTCCAAAGTGATACGAGGAGGCTGACCTTTTTCCATTGCTGCAGTTGCAGTAATTTCTTTAGGAAGATCGAAGATAATATTGTGAGAATAGCCCAATGACATATCCAATTGCTGGCCGGTTACAGCCGCACGATAACCCACACCCACTAACTCAAGTTTCAAAGTAAATCCTGTAGAAACACCTTCAACCATGTTTGCGATCAAAGAACGGTATAAACCGTGCATTGCGCGGTGGCGGATTTGCTCTGTAGGGCGAGTAACGATAACTTCGTTATCTTTCACTTCTACTTTCATATCGCGGTCAATTGTTTGTTTCAATTCACCTTTTGGTCCTTTTACAGTGATTTCGTTGTTCGCACCCACTGTAAGGGTTACTTTGTCAGCCAAGATAATTGGCTTCTTGCCTATACGAGACATTTCTTAATGTTTAAAAATGTAAAAAATGAATTGACTTACGTCGCTTCTTATTAAAAGACTTTTCCGCTTTTCAGTTCAGTATAGAAGAACTTAAGATTGGCAAAAAAATCGGGCACTTTATTTATTTAAAAAGCAAATGTGCCGTTTGCATGCACATTTGCCTCTATATTTTTTTCGATAATTACCAGATTTGGCACAACACCTCTCCGCCTACGTTGTTTGCACGAGCTTCTTTATCAGTCATTACACCTTGAGATGTAGAAACGATAGCAATGCCCAAACCATTCTTCACACGACGGATATCAACAGGCTTAGCGTACTGACGCAATCCCGGGCGGCTTACGCGCTCTAAAGAACGGATAGCCGGCTCTTTAGTTTCAGGATGATACTTCAACGCTATTTTAATAAGACCTTGTTTGTTGTCATCTTCGAATTTGTATTTCAGGATATAGCCTTTGTCATACAATATTTCGGTAATACGCTTTTTCAGGTTAGATGCAGGTATCTCTACGATACGATGGCGAGCCATCTGAGCATTTCTGAGGCGGGTAAGAAAATCTGCAATAGGATCAGTTACCATTATTTAATCTTGGTTTTTAATTAGTTTGATAATTGATGATAGTTACCAGTAGGTCTTTTCATCTAATGTTCAATAGCCTGTTGATAATACTACCAAGAAGCTTTTTTCACGCCAGGAAGTTTACCTTCCAATGCCATGTCGCGGAAAATTACACGAGCCATACCAAACTGGCGCATATATCCTTTAGGACGGCCGGTTAGTTGACAACGGTTTTTCAAACGTACAGGTGAAGCGTTCTTTGGTAATTTATCCAAAGCTTCATAATCACCTGCTGCTTTAAGCGCTGCACGTTTTTCTGCAAACTTTGCTACCATTTTCTCGCGCTTGCGCTGGCGTGCTTTGATTGATTCTCTTGCCATTTTATATTAATTTTCGATATTGAAAATAGAGTCGCCTCTATCTTCGCTATCTTTATTAGTTAGCTTCTTTTTTGATATTTTTGAAAGGCATACCCAATTCTTTCAGCAACTCATAAGCCTCTTCGTTAGTTTGGGCAGTAGTTACGAAAGTGATATCCATACCGCTTATACGCGCTACCTTATCGATATCGATCTCAGGGTAGATGATTTGCTCAGTAACACCGAAAGTGTAGTTACCACGACCATCAAACGCTTTGTCATTGATACCTTTGAAATCACGTACACGTGGCAAAGAAACAGATACCAGACGATCCAGATATTCAAACATATTAGCACCACGCAAAGTCACACGACAACCGATTGGCATGTTCTTACGCAATTTAAAGTTAGAGATATCCTTTTTAGAAAGTGTAGGTACCGCTTTCTGACCAGAAATCATAGTCATCTCTTTCACGGCATCATCAACCAATTTCTTATCAGAAACTGATCCTTTTACGCCTTGGTTAAGGCAAATTTTAACCAAGCGGGGCGCCTGCATAATCGTTTTGTACCCGAATTTTTTCATCAGGGCAGGCACTACTTCGTCTTTGTACTTAGCCTGAAGACGCGGTATGTAAGTTACAGTGCTCATTATTTAATTTCTTGACCTGTTTTTTTGGAAATACGAATAGCCTTGCCGTCTTGACGTTCACGACGGATACGAGCCGGTGCTTTCGCTTTTGCATCCCACAATTGCACATTACTGATGTGAATCGGAGCTTCTTCTTTTACTATGCCACCCTGCGGGTTCTTAGCATTAGGCTTTAAGTGCTTGGTAGCTATATTAACGCCTTCAACCAATACGCGCGATTTTAGCGGATAGACAGCCAATACCTGGCGCGGAGTGGTACGATTTTTGTCGTTACCGGCAATTACCACAACCTGGTCGCCTTTTTTGATATTGAACTTTGGTTTGAATCTAGTACTCATTTCTATAAATCTTGAGCCGCTTTTATGTTAAACGGGCGGCAAAGGTACGAAAATAATTTTAATTACAATACTTCCGGAGCCAGAGACACTATTTTCATGTGTCCTTTATCGCGAAGCTCACGAGCAACAGGCCCGAAAATACGTGTACCGCGTGGGTCGCCTGCATTGTTCAGTAACACTACTGCGTTATCGTCAAAGCTGATGTAAGAACCATCTTTACGACGCAATTTATTTTTGGTGCGAACAATAACGGCTTTGCTTACAGTTCCCTTTTTAACGCCACCGGCAGGAATTGAATCTTTTACCGTTACTACTATCTGATCGCCAATACCTGCATATACCTGGCCACTATTGCCCAGTACACGTATGCAAAGTACCTCTTTGGCACCGCTGTTATCAGCTACATTGAGCCTTGATTCCTGCTGTATCATTTTTATTGAGTTTAGCTTTGTGCTAATTACTTTTATTGTTATAAAACGGAGCAACTATATTTCTCCGCAACTGTAGTAGTTGAATAAACTGTATCGATGTAGCAACTTGCGCTGCCGCAGCAATTACTTAGCTTTTTCAATTACTTCTACCAAACGCCATCTTTTAGTCTTGCTCAAAGGACGTGTTTCCATGATACGAACAGTATCACCAATACCGCATTGGTTAGTATCGTCGTGTGCATGAAACTTGGTAGTTTTCTTCAGAAACTTACCGTATATAGGGTGTTTTACTTTACGTTCTACCGCTACGGTGATGGTTTTATCCATCTTATCGCTGGTTACTAAACCTATACGGCTCTTTCTTGTTTTTCTTTCTACTGACATGATGAAAGCTTGTTGAAATATTTTTTACTTAGGAAGCTAATGCTCTTTTACGTTGCTCGGTTTTCAGGCGTGCAATCTGACGACGAATGCCGCGGATAGCCACCGGATTTTCAATAGGGTTAACAGCATGGCTGAACTTCATTTTCTTTAAACGCAACCCTTCTTCACCTATTTTGTCGTTAAGCGCTTCATCGCTTAATGAGCGATAATCTTCAACCTTCGCTTTGTTTGACTTTGCCATTTTAATATAATATTGAGATGTTGAGTATGGAGTATAGAGTCAGCTAAGCTAATAATAACCCGATACCCGGTATTTTACTTTAATTATTGTCAAGCGTATTACCTCAAGACCGTTCTTCAATTACGCACCAGCGTAATCACGACGAACTACAAATTTGGTTTTGATTGGCAATTTCTGTGCTGCCAGTTCAAATGCTTCGCGTGCAACTTGTTCAGGTACACCATCCGCTTCAAACATGATACGTCCTGGCTTCACAACTGCTGCCCAATATTCCAGGTTACCTTTACCTTTACCCATACGTACTTCGGCTGGCTTATTGGTGATTGGTTTATCAGGGAATATGCGAATCCAAACATTACCTTCACGTTTCATGTGACGAGTCATTGCCTGACGAGCAGCTTCAATCTGGCGGTTAGTAATCCAGATAGGCTCTAATGCTTTCAAACCGAAGGAACCGAAGGATACAGCCGCGCCACGTTGTGCGTTTCCTCTGATACGTCCTTTATGCTGCTTACGGTGCTTTACTCTTTTTGGTTGTAACATTTCTGATATTTTTAAGTATCAAGTTTCTCAGGATTCCGGAATCGCTTCTCGCAACCCGAAGACTTTGAAACTAATATTCTTTTATACTTGAGTATTTCTATAGTTCAGAGCTTATGGCTCCTGATAATTAATCTTTGTTTGCTCTTGGAGCACCTTGTCCACGTCCACCGCCACCACGACGATCACCACTTCCACCACCACGACGGTCACCACCACCACGACGATCTCCGCCCGGGCGCTCACGACGCTCTTCACCTTGCACACCACGACGGTCAGTCGCGCCGCTGTTAAGGTTTGGATTCAATTCACGCTCACCCAGTACTTCACCTTTACAAATCCAGATTTTCAAACCGATTTTCCCGTAAACAGTCATTGCGTAAACAGAAGCATAATCGATATCCATACGGAAAGTATGCAAAGGAGTACGACCTTGTTTAATCTCTTCGCTACGTGCAATCTCAGCACCGCCCAAACGACCGCTTGCTTTGATTTTGATACCTTCAGCACCCATACGCATAGCTGTAGTGATGGCCATTTTAATAGCACGCTTATAGCTTACACGTCCTTCAATCTGACGAGCGATAGACTCACCTACAATCTGAGCATTCAATTCAGGACGACGGATCTCCATAATGTTGATCTGTACATCATTATTGCCTGTCAGCTTTTTCAGTTCTTCTTTAATTCTGTCAACTTCCTGGCCGCCTTTACCGATAATGATACCTGGTTTAGAAGTGTGGATGGTAATGATGAGTTTACCCAATGTACGCTCAATAACGATACGGGCTACACCACCTTTGTTGATACGAGCGTTAAGATAAGTGCGGATTTTGTGGTCTTCCACAACTTTTCCTCCGAAATCTCTCGAATTGCTGTACCACATTGAATCCCAACCACGGATGATGCCTAAACGGTTACCTATCGGATTTGCTTTTTGACCCATGTTTTTTAATTTGCTAATTAGCTAATGTGATAAATATGCTAATGTAATTTTATAATATTTTGTCTTGACTGAATTATTTAGCGCGGCTGTCAACGATGATAGTCACGTGGTTGCTACGCTTGCGCACGCGGTAAGCGCGGCCTTGTGGAGCTGGCAACATACGCTTCAACATACGTCCGCCATCAACCATAATAATCTTTACATAAAGGTTAGCACTTGCTACGTCCTCACCTTCATTTTTTTGTTTCCAGTTATCAATTGCGCTCAACAATAATTTTTCCAATGGAACTGAAGGATGCTTGGTGCTGAATTTCAACGTGTCCAAAGCTTTCTGTACATCCATACCGCGAATCAGATCCGCTAACAGGCGCATTTTGCGCGGAGATGTAGGTTCATTGCGTAAACGAGCTATTGCTTCCATTTCTTATAATTTGATAATTAGCTTGCCGCTAATCGGGTAATTTACTTTGTTAGTACAGCCTGCCGGCTGATAAAATTATTTTTTCTTATCGCCGCTGTGGCCACGGAAGTTCCGGGTTGGTGCAAACTCACCTAATTTATGTCCTACCATGTACTCAGTAACATAAACAGGGATAAATTTATTTCCGTTGTGCACTGCGAAAGTGTGACCTACGAAATCAGGAGAAATAGTAGAGCGACGGCTCCATGTTTTTACAACTGTTTTCTTAGCACCTTGCTCATTCATCTTCAATACTTTCCCTTCCAGATTGTGGTCAATATAAGGACCTTTTTTAATCGAACGACCCATTGTAATTGGTGTTTTTGATGATTTGACAATGCTTGCGCACCATCCATTTTATCGAGTTAATATATATTTTGAAACGAAGGCACACCTTTCATGCGCCTTCGCACATTGCTATTTTCTATCTTGCTTTACCTGATAATTTCTTACCGTCACGACGCTGGATAATCAGTTTGTTAGAACCTTTAGTCAAGCTACGTGTTTTTTCACCTTTAGCATACTTACCAGTACGGCTACGAGGGTGACCACCAGAAGATTTACCTTCACCACCACCCATCGGGTGATCTACAGGGTTCATCGCAACACCACGTACACGTGGACGTTGACCTTTCCAACGGTTACGGCCTGCTTTACCAGCAGATTCCAAAGCGTGGTCGCTGTTAGAAACGATACCTACAGTAGCAATACAAGTGCTCAATACTTTGCGCAACTCACCACTTGGCATTTTCAATACTACAAACTTTTCTTCTTTTGCATTCAACTGAGCATAAGTACCAGCAGAACGAGCCATCGCACCACCTTTACCAGGTTGCATTTCGATGTTGTGAATTACAGTACCCAATGGCATGTTTTTCAACAATAGTGCATTACCAACTTCAGGAGCAACGCTATCACCGCTGATAACTTTAGCACCAACTTGTAAGCCCTGAGGCGCAATGATGTAGCGCTTTTCACCATCCGCATAAGCTAACAATGCGATAAAAGCGGTACGGTTTGGATCGTATTCGATTGTTTTAACAGTAGCAGGAATATCTTTCTTGTTACGTTTGAAATCGATGATACGATAATGTGCTTTATGACCACCACCTCTGTAACGCATAGTACGACGACCTTGCACGTTACGACCTGCAGTTGAACTTTTAGCTTCCAACAGGCTTTTTTCAGGTTTGTTAGTAGTAACTTCTGCATATGCATTGCCTACTCTCCAACGGGTACCGGCTGTTACCGGTTTGTATTTACGTAATGCCATTTTAATTTTAATTGTCAACCGGCTATAATAGCCTTGTTGAGTTATTGAATGTTTTGTTTTGCGGCAGACGATTAACTGCCATACTTTGGTTTATGCTTAGAATGCGAACAAGTCAATGCTCTCGCCTTCTGTCAGGGTTACTACCGCTTTCTTGAAAGACGGTTTGCGACCTGAGATAAAACCTGCTTTAGTGAAGCGGCTTTTGCTTTTAGCCGGTACTACGATAGTGTTTACTTCTTTCACTTTTACACCGTAGAACTCTTCAACTGCTGCTTTAATTTCCAATTTGTTGGCGCGCTTGTCTACTACGAAAGTATAACGGTTTTGCTTTTCAATCTGGCCGTTTACTTTTTCCGTAATTTTCGGGCGAAGCAATATTTCTGAAAGTCTCATTGTTTATTAATTTGTTGCACCGGTTGCGATGCTATGCTAATTAAAATATTATTTTTAGCGCGAAGCCGTAGCTTCATGTTACGCTTATGCTACTGTTACCGGCTCGTCAGTGAATATTTTCACAGCACTTTCAGTAAATACCAGTGTATTTGCATGAACGATGTCGTAAGTATTGATGTCGCTCAATACGCTGCTCTTAACGCGAGGCAGGTTACGTACGCTCAAGTGCAGGTTAGCATCGTAATCAACATTTACCAGCAGTAATTTCTTACCGGCAACGTTCAATCCTTTCAACACACCTACTAATTCTTTAGTGCTTGGTTTTTCGATTTTGATATCTTCCACCACTACGATGCTGCTTTGGCGAGCTTTGTAGCTCAATGCAGACATTTTAGCCAAGTCTTTTACCTTGCGGTTAAGCTTGAAAGAGTAGCCATGAGGAATAGGACCGTTAACAGCACCACCACCTTTATATAGAGGGTTACGGATGTTACCTTTACGAGATCCACCAGTACCTTTTTGACGGTGCAACTTGCGGGAAGAACCTTTTACTTCCGCACGGGTTTTCGTCTTAGCAGTACCCAGGCGTTGCGCAGCAAGATATTGCTTTACAGCAAGGTATATTACGTGATCGTTAGGCTCGATATTGAAAATATCTTCCGGTAACTCTACGTTACGGCCGGTTTTTTCGCCTTTGCTATTTAAAACTTCAATTTGCATTTTAATAGATTTGCTAATGTGCAATTAGCTGATTAGCTAATTAAAATATTGTTTATGTACTGCATGCACACCTAAGGTGCTTGCAGCTTATTTCTGAACCAGAACAATAGAACCGTTGTGGCCAGGTATAGAACCGGCAACAAGGATATAGTTTTGCTCAGGGAAAATTTTGATAACTTTCAGTGCTTTCATTTTTACGCGATCGCCACCCATACGGCCGGCCATACGCATACCTTTGAATACACGACTTGGGTAAGATGAACCACCGATAGAACCCGGTGCACGCTGACGGTCGTGCTGGCCATGGGTAGCTTCACCCACACCGCTAAATCCGTGGCGCTTTACAACACCTTGGAAACCTTTACCTTTAGTAGTACCTACTACGTTTACTTTTTCGCCTTCGGCAAAAATGTCAACAGTAATTGTTTCGCCAACTTCTTTATCAATGGAACTGTTACGAATTTCTTTAACTACAGCTTTGGATTCTGTATTTGCTTTGGCGAAATGATTGAGAAGGGCTTTGGGCGTATTTTTTTCTTTACGCTCGCCAAAAGCGATTTGCAAGGCTTCGTAGCCGTCTGTTTCAACGGTTTTCTTTTGAGTAACCACACATGGTCCGGCCTCGATAATGGTGCAGGCTACCTGCTTTCCATTAGCTTCGAACACGCTGGTCATGCCGATTTTTTTGCCAATAATACCTTTCATAATTATTTTGTGTTTCCGGCGGGCAAGCACAATTATAGTGTGCTGCTTTGAACCGAGTTATTATTTTTTAATAATGGCTATATGGAAAGTCCAGGACTAAAAGCCTGCCTCCGTAGCCAAGCGCCCTTGTGGTGAACAGATATTTAAAGTTGTAAACAACTACTGCTACTTAGGGATTAGCTATTTGTTTTATTTTTTTAAAGAACAAATGCGTTTTCGCTTTTCTGGTGCTTTTCTTTCGAAAAGCTATCCATTACGCTTTAATTTCAACTTCAACTCCGCTTGGCAGGTCTAATTTAGACAGAGCATCTACCGTACGGCTTGATGATGTATAAATATCCAAAAGGCGCTTGTGGGTACACAATTGGAACTGCTCACGTGCTTTCTTGTTAACGTGCGGCGAACGCAATACGGTATAAATTTTCTTATCAGTTGGCAACGGAATAGGACCGGTTACTACTGCTCCTGTATTACGAACGGTCTTAACGATTTTTTCTGCAGATTTATCCACCAGATTGTGGTCGTAAGACTTTAGCTTAATGCGAATACGCTGTGACATATCAAAAAACTTCCTTGTTAAAATTTTGGGAGTGCAAAGGTAACTCGATATTTCTAAAAACCAAATTAATCTGGAAAAATATTTTTGTTCCCCCTTGCTTTCGGGCGGCAAAGGTAATTAGATATTTTAAAGTATTGAACTATTTTTGAAGAAATTTTAAATTGAGTCTTTTACTGCACCAACGTGGATAACAAAATAGACCTAATTACTGAAATAGGAACTACGGATTTTGAATAGACGTAACTTTAATGTCCAAGCCATTCTCATGAAATCATTTTTAATATCCTTATTTATTTTAGCCAGTTTCTTAGGGGTTGCGCAGGAAAAGGAAATCTGTGGTTTTGTATTTGATGAAAAGGGTGTTCCTTTAATGACGGCTGAAATTTTGCTAATGGAAACAAACCAAAAGTCTGGCGATGTTACAGTCTTGTCTGATGAAAATGGCTTTTTCTGTCTGCCGCTTTTGCCCAATGGCGATTACATGCTAATAACCACCCTAACAGGAATGGTAGGTTCACGAATAGACCTAAACCTTCAACCTTCGGATACTTTAAAAATCATTTTAAAAGAGGATACTTGCGTCAACTTTATACGGATACGCAAGGAAGGCGCAGCTATCTCCAAACCCGCCATCTATCTCTACCCTACTCAAAAAACGATTGTCAACATTCAACATGATTTTAAAGGTGAGATTGGCACTACCTATCCTGCCTATAAAAATGGCTGGAAAGTAATTGCCGAGCCTGATGGTGCACTATTAAATCTTGCTGATAATCGTAAATACGAATACCTTTTTTGGGATGGTATTTATACTTTCCCGGCTACGCATTTCGACTACAAAGAGGGCTTCGTTGTGTCCAAAGAAAATACTACGGACTTTCTCTGGAAACAACTTGCCTATATTGGCTTGAACGAAAAAGAGATCAACGATTTTGTGGTGTACTGGCTACCGCAATTAGAGCGCAACGATCACAACTTTATCTATTTTCATATCAACAATGATATCGACCAGTCGTCCGTACTTACCGTGCAACCAAAGCCCGATAGCTGGATAAGACTGTTTATGGAATTTAAACCCGTACCAGCCGGCTATTCCATCGCTGAACAAAAATTACCGTCCATCAAAAGAGATGGATTTACACTGGTTGAATGGGGCGGTGCCGTGATAGAAAATAGTGCGACGGATTTTGAATAACTTAATTTGGCAAACAATTATTTGCATGAAATATCTTGTACTAATCCTTTTACTAACGGCGAGTTACACTACAGTTGCTCAGAAAAAAATGATGCGTAGAATTGTGGTGGATGGGAAAGAAACTCCAATCATGGCTGCCTCAGTAAGTATCTATCAAAATGAACATTGGGATTTTTTTAGCATGACCGATGACGATGGTACTTTTTGTTGGAGCGAAGAAGGTCTGTATAGCAATCAAGATGTTTGTTTTCTGGTGGAAGTTTCTGGCTATGAGCCTTACGAGAGTTGTTGTTGGAAAGGAGAAATAGACACTATCCGTCTGCTTATCGATACGTGCTCAATCAAAGATATTTCAAACATAAAATTTGCCAAACCCGCCATCTATCTCTACCCTACTCAAAAAACAACCATCAACATTCAGCACGATTTTAAAGGTAGCATCGGCACGACATACCCTGCCTATAAAAATGGTTGGAAAGTTATCGCCGAGCCGAATGGTGCGCTGGTAAACCTTGCTGATAATCGTAAATACGAATACCTATTTTGGGATGGCACTTACACCTTTCCTGCTACGCATTTCGACTACAAAGAGGGCTTCGTTGTGGCCAAAGAAAATACCACCGATTTCCTTTGGAAACAACTTGCCCATATTGGTTTGAACGAAAAAGAAATCAACGACTTTGTAGTGTATTGGCTACCGCAACTGGAGCGCAACGAGCATAACTTTTTCTATTTTCATATCAACAATGATATCGACCATTCATCCGTTCTTACTGTGCAACCGCAACCCGATAGCTGGATAAGATTGTTCATGGAATTCAAGTCTGTACCGGCTAATTATTCCATCGCAGAACAACAACTACCTGCTATCAAAAGAAATGGATTTACATTAGTAGAATGGGGCGGAGCGGTGATTGAAAATAGTGCAACCAACCTGGAGTAATTACTGCATTTTAAAAGTAACCGGTACACTGTAATATACTTTCACCGGCTTGTTGTTTTTCACACCCGGCTTCCAGCGCGGCATGGCATTCACTACCCGCAGCGACTCACGGTCGCAGCCACCACCCAAGTGTTTTACGATGCGCGCATCGGTTACCGCACCATTTTCATCCACCACAAATGTTACCATTACCTGACCCTCTATCGCACTTTCCATTGCCATCTGCGGGTATTGAATATTGCGTGAAAGATAGTCCTGCAGGCCTTTTCTACCACCCGGAAACTCAGGCATGACATCTGGTGCGCGTGTAGGCTCTTCGGGGCGTCCGATGCCATTGCCTTTATCGGTTGACTTTTGCTGTTGGCCATTGCCGGTTACTTTGGGTATATCCTTGGTAAGCGCCGCTACTTCGCCTCCATCCTGCCCTGGATTACTAACGGGACCCACTAATTTATCAGCGAGCGACTTTAAATCCGGCGGTGCATCTTCGGGCTTTACTTTATGATTGTCCACTACTTCCGGACTTGCAAATTTTTCGGTCGCAGCAACCGGTGGCGGCGCAGCCTGTGTTGGTTCCGGCTTTGGCAATTCTGGCTCTGGTATAGGCGGCAATACTTCAAAATCGGTAAGCTCTATTACAGGTTTGTCGGTTGAAATAGCCACAGGCGCAGCAGTTTCTGTCGCAAACAATTTATTTGCCAAAAATGCAGTGGCTAATAGCGTCATAACCACGCCCACAGCCACAAGCGCGCGATTATTATAGCCTTTGCGCAGCGCATAACCACCGTATAGTTTGTTGCGGTTGGCAAAGACAAGGTCGAGGTAATCTGTTTGGAGAATTTGATTGCTTTCCATGATTATTATATTTTCTATACAGAGGCGGCAACCGATTTTTTCCATAAAGAAATCTGACTATATTTTTAAGAAATCGCAAGGAGCAACATTGCGCAAAAAGCCTTACCTTAACGGTAGCTAACCACAACCGAATGAAAGACCGCCTCAACGGACTATACCGCTTTTTACCTGTACAGCTTTTCTTGCTGCACTTTCGCAAGTACCAGATGATACTGGTATTCTGGGTAATTATGTTCGCCGTAGTGTCCGATGCTTTTATGTCGCATTTCGGTGCGCTCTCGCTCTTTTTAGCACCCGAGTATTTGGGAAAGATAAATGTTGCCAGTATGTTTTTGTTGGGGGGTGCCACTTGTATTTTTGCTATGAGCTGGCACATTACCACGTTCATCATCCATAGCCATCGCGTACCTTTTCTGGGTGCTACACGACATTCTTTTCTAAAATACTGCACCAACAATTCCATCATCCCTGCCACCTTTCTGATATTGTATGGCATTCAATGCAGCCGCTATTTGTCCATCAATGAAGGCTTCCCACCGTTGCAAATTTTATTGATGCTTGCGGCTTTTTACCTCGGCTATATTACATTGCTCTTTGTATCGTTTCTCTATTTTTTTAGAGTGGATAGAGATATACTGAAAACCGTGCTGGCGCGCATTGCCAACCCATCGCTCATCCGCCAGATAATACCTTACGATGCGCTCGATACCGAACTCGACATCGTGCGTGCAGAAACTTATTTCAGCGGATTTTTGAAAGTGCGCAAAATAGATTCGCCATATCAATACAATCATCGCTTCTTAAGCACGGTGTTGCGCCGCCATCATCGCAACGCAGTGTTCGCTATATTTCTGGCTATTATTTTACTGTGGTGTTTAGGCATTTTTATGGATGAGCCTATTTTGCGTATTCCGGCAGGGGCAGGCTTTTTGCTGATGTTCAGTGTAGTGATGACCGCAGTAGGCGCATTCAAATATTTTCTGCGCAGTTGGGAAATTATTGGTTGGATATTCTTGTTCGTCTTTGGCGGATGGCTGGTAAAGGCACATATTCTTGATTTGCGCAGCATAGCCTACGGCATCAAATACAATAATGAGCAAAAGCCGGAATATAACTACGATGCGTTGCGACAGCTATTTACCGACTCGCTTTATGCTCAAGACAAAGCCCAGGAAATAGCCCGGCTGGAACAATGGAAAACCAATACCGGCGAGCAACAGCCACCACTTGTAATTATATCGAGCAGTGGTGGTGGCAGCCGCGCAGCTTACTGGACTTTTCGCAGTTTGCAATATTGCGATAGCTTATCTGACGGTAATCTATTTCGCAATTCGGTATTTATGGCAGGCGCATCAGGCGGGATGATAGGCGCAGCTTACTGGCGCACCTTGCAAATAGCCCATCAGGATGGAAAAATTGCATTGCCCTACGATAGTTCGTTTCAACAAAATATAGGCAAAGACTTGCTGAACGCAGTGGTATTCTCGCTGGCATGTGTAGACTTTATATCGCCTTTTAATAAAATTACAGTAGCAGGTCGCCGCTATAGCAAAGACCGTGGCTATGCGTTCGACAACGAACTGGTGGCTAATACGGAGGGTATGATGGATCTTAAAATAGGCGATTACAAAACTGTGGAAGCAAAGGGCAGAGCGCCCATGATGGTCGTGAGTGGTACGATTATCAATGATGGCCGCAAACTGATGATTTCACCCCAGCCTATTTCTTTCCTTACCCGGCCGGAGTTTTCATTGGGGCAGGAGCAGCCTAATATTGATGCGGTGGACTTTACGCATTTCTTTGCCAAAGCAGAACCGTTACACCTTAGATTGCCTACCGCTTTGCGCATGAGCGCTACATTCCCAATCGTATTGCCGGTGGTAAAATTACCAGCGACGCCCGACCTCAACATTATGGACGCGGGGTTAAGAGATAATTTTGGCACAGAAAATTGCCTGCGCTACCTCCATACCTTTCGCAACTGGATGAAAGAAAATACACGTGATATTATCGTGCTGCAAATAAGGGACACCCGTGAAAATAGCCCGACGACGCCGGATGACGACAACTCGCTGAGCGCCATGCTTACCACGCCTATATTTGCCATTCAGCAAAAATGGGGCGCGTTCCAGACATTCTCTCATAACTACATGGAAGACTTTACGCGCTCAGGTATGGATGCAGGAAAAATTCATTTTATCACGCTCAGCTATATTCCTAAGAAAAAGGAACACGGCGCTGCGCTCAACTTCCACCTTACTGGCCGTGAGAAACTGGACCTGTTGCAATCTATCAACCAATCTGAAAATCAGGAACAGATAAAAAAGCTGATGGAACTGCTGCGACCGAAGCAACCTTAGGCCAATATTCACACACAGCAGCGGCCTTGCATCCTGTATGGAGCGCGATAAAAATCGTACGTTTGCTGAAATTTTTTGAATAATTGGCTGCGATAAAACAATTAGCCGGACAAACACTGTGGTACGGCCTGAGTAATGTGGGCGCCAGGATGCTGAATTTCCTGCTGACACCGCTCCTTACTTATTTACTCAACGACGATAAAGGCATGGTGCAATACGGTGGGATGAGCCTGCTGTATGCCTGGATGGCCGCTGCAAATATCATTTTCACTTACGGTATGGAAACCGCCTATTTCCGGTTTTCCAATGAAAAAGGAATGGACAAGCCCAAGCTTTTTCAGACATCGTTTGGCTCCATCATTATCAGTACTATTTTCTTTACACTTTGTCTCTTTTTACTGCGCAACCCTATTCAGGCCTATTTTGAAATAGACAACCATCCCGAATATATTACTTGGTGCGCATTAATAGTAGGGCTGGATACCTTGGCAGCCATACCTTTCGCCAAATTAAGACAAGAGGCCAAGCCACGCAAATATGCCTTTATTAAAATATCCGGCATAGTCATTAATATTCTTGCCATCATTCTATTTGTAGTGATATTGCCCGACTGGGCTGCTGCACACAAGCAGAACTTTTTTGCGCAATGGTATCTCAGCAAAAACAGGCTGGGCTTTATTCTCTTTGCTAATCTGCTGCAAAGCATTTTTGTATTTTTAGTACTATTTCAGGAGTGGAAGTCTTTCCGACCAAAGATTGACGTAGCACTGCTCAAGCGACTGGTAGGCTACAGCGCGCCCATGATAATAATAGGTCTGGGTGGCATGATTAACGAAGTGATGGACCGGCAATTTCTCGATAAATGGCTCACATTCGACAATGCAACCAACAAAACATTGATTGCTATTTACTCTGCCAATTACAAATTAGCCATTTTTATTACCCTTTTTATACAGGCATTTAAGATGGCGGCCGAGCCATTTTTCTTTAGTCAGGCGCAGGATAAAAATGCACCGGCCTTGTATGCACGCGTCATGAAATGGTTTGTGATTACACTGGCAGTTGCCTTTTTATTTACGGCACTTTATCTCGATGTATGGAAAGTTGTCATTCTCCGCGGGGAAAATTTCCGCTCGGGAATAGGCATTGTGCCTATATTGCTATTGGCAAATATCTTTCTCGGCATCTACTATAATCTGTCTATCTGGTACAAGCTTACCGACAAAATGATGCTGGGCCTGTACATCACACTCGCTGGTGCGTTGGTTACCATTGTTGGCAATTACCTGTTTATTCCTGGTTGGGCTATGTATGCTGCCGCATGGAGCACATTGGCTTGTTATTTGGTAATGATGTTACTGGCCTATTTCCTCGGCCAGAAACATTACCCTATTCCCTACCCTGTCAAAAAATTATGCACCTATCTCGTGACAATGCTGGTTCTATTTTTTATAAAAGTGGGCGTAGATAAACTGACGGCTGGATTAGGAAGCAGCCTGCAAATAACCATTCGCGTGATAGCCGCTACTATTTTGCTGGGCTTATTTTTATTACTGGTAATGAAAATAGAGCGCAGTGAATTGAAGAAAATGCCATTTATTGGAAAGTATATAAGATAGCTCCATAACCCAAAAATGGAATTAAATTAACTTTTTTACCATTTTTAATTTCAGCCCGTCTTGCTTACCTTCGTTTCTTAGTTTTATATGTTTAACGTTTCAATGTTTCAATCATGAGTTTAGAAGTGAGCGGCAGGTTACATGCCAAATTTCCTACCCAGCAAATCAAAGACAATTTCCAGAAAAGAGAGTTTGTATTAGAGCTTACAGAAGAATCCCCGACGGGTATGGTATTTACCAATTATGCATCTTTTCAATTGGTAAACGCGAGCTGCACGGTTATCGACCAATATAATGAAGGCGAAGTCCTCAAAGTAAATTTCAATATACGTGGCAACCGTTGGGAGCGCGACGGACAAGTAAGATACATTACTAACCTGAACGCATGGCGCGTAGAAAGAGCACAAGCCGGCGCTCCTGCACAACCGCAGCAGCCGCAAGCACCGCAATACAATCAGCCGCAGTACAACCAGCCGCAACAGCCACAGCAAAATAACTTTGGCGGTGGCAACCAGCAAGGTGCGGATGATTTGCCATTCTAATTGGCTGCGTTATCATTAATTTAGCTTTTTTAGCATCTATTTTCATAAAGCCTTACCGAATAATTGGTAAGGCTTTATTATTTTTGTTGCTATCTTTTCAACACACAATCTTTTTTCTACATGAAAATAATTTCAAAACTCAGTTTCTTGCTGGTGGCGGTAATGCTGTTACTCAGTGCCTGCAACAATTCTTCCGAAAGGGTTAACTATATTCCTGCCGAAGCCGTGGCAGTGCTTAAAATAAATACCCTGCAAATAGGCAAAAAAGTAGCCTGGGAAAGCCTTACAAGCGGCGCCCTGTTTCGCGACCGCGACTCGGCTTTTGATTTGGAAAAAACAGGCATCGACGTTGTCAATGTGTTTTACGCTTATGGCGTGGCCGATCAGCGTCTTGCCAATAAAATGAAAATGGTATTAATTCTACCGTTGAAAGATGCCTCCAAATGGGAAGCATTTATCAAAAAAGAATTCCCCGAAGCAGCTATTAAAAAAGAGGGCGACCTGAACTTTGCATCGCAGGATGAATCAGTTGCAGGCTGGGATAAAAATACGGCTATTGTGGCTATGGACGCGGGCGGTGGACGTGGCAGCGAGTCTATGGCTATTTTAACCGAAGAAGTAAAAAAAGCATTTTCGCTGAAGAAAGAACAAAGCATTGCCGGCAACAAAAGATTTGCAGCGCTGGAAAAAGAAGCACATGATGTTTCGCTGTTTCTTAACTACGAATTGCTGATGGACAATGTGCCGCAAGCTGAAATGGGTATGGCCGGCAGCTTAATGGCTACGCAAAGAAAATATGTGAAGGATACTTACATGGCTGCGGGCATGGACTTTGACAAGGGAAAAATAGTTGCAGACATCCGCTATTATACCAACGACAATTCTATGCAGATGGTAAAGAATGTAACGCCTGATAAAATTGACAACGATATGCTGAAACGCATACCAGGCAATCAATTGAATGGTGTACTGGCTTATCACATCAACCCTAAAGGTGTACAATCTTTTATTGATACCATGGGCTATACCGGACTTATCAATAGCCAATTGGAGCAAGCCTCGCTTACTATCGAAGAAATACTGAATGCCTTTACCGGCGATATTATGTTGGCTGCAACAGATTTCCGTAATGAGATGCAAACCCGCACCTACAATTACGATGGCGAAGAAAAAACAACCAGCTATAGCTCCCCTACTGCCGATTGGTTATTCTCTATGAAAGTAAAAGACCAGAACGCTATCAACAAATTGCTGCAAATAGCTACCAGCGCGGGTTCTTTCACGCAGGCTTCTCCTGATGTGTATATCAGCGACGGTATTATTCTATCGGTTAAAGATGGCTATGTTGCGGTATCTAATAATGAAAAAAATGTACTTGGATTTATAGCAGGTACCGGCAATGCCAATTTCAAAATACCGTCAGAAGTGTCCGATAACCCCTATGGCATCTACCTCGACATTGCTAATTCTGTAAAGGCAATTCCGGTGGATGAAAACAAAGACCCGGCACAAAATGCAGTATTGGAAGATGGTAAAAAACTATTGGAAAACCTGATTGCATACGGTGGTAAAATTAAAGACGACCATGTTCCGTTCCACTTCGAACTGAACTTTCAAAACAAGAATGATAATAGCCTGATGCAAATTATCAAGTTTGCAGAGAAAGCAAAAAAGGCAGATGAATCGCCTGCTACTGCGGCTAAGTTCTAATTAGATTTATCAGGCAAAAAATTATTGTGTAACGCCCGGCTTTTTCGGTAAAGGCCGGGCGTTCTGCTTCGGTTAATTGCAGCGCAGGCATTTAGCCGAATAAAAATATTAAATTCCCAATAAGTTACTATTTTTGAAACCTTAAGCCTGCGCTGTATTTGGGCAGGCATTTATTTATAAAAAACTATCCCCTCCTGGTATTATGCAGTTAGCATTCTGGAAAAAGAAAAAAGCCGACCCTAATAAAAAGAAAAAGCCAATCTGGCGCGAGTGGCTGGATGCTGCACTATTTGCAGTTGTAGCCGCCACCATCATCCGCACATTTTTTATAGAGGCTTACACCATCCCTACCGGTTCCATGGAGGGCACGATGCTGGTTAATGATTATTTGTTTGTAAGCAAAATAGCCTATGGTCCGCGACTGCCTATGACGCCGCTGGCAGTGCCTTTGGTACACAATTCTATGCCGCTCACAGGTGGCAAATCTTATACCGAAGCGGTGCAATGGAAATACAGAAGACTGCCTGGTTTTGGCGATGTAAAGCGCTATGATGTAGTAGTATTCAACTTCCCGAATAATGATACCGTAATGGTCGACCGCCCTGCGGATGACTATTATCGCGAGGTGCGCGGTTCTGGTCGTCAGGCAGTATGGGGGCAACACGAGATTATCACTCGCCCGGTTGACAAAAAGGAAAACTATATCAAACGTTGCGTGGGCTTGCCGGGCGATAAGATTGAAATAGTCGATGGTATTCTATTTGTAAATGATAAGCAGGCGCCTATATTTCCGCACCAGCGTATCAGCTACAAAGTGCAGGCGCAGCCTAACTTCTATCTATCGCCTGATTATGCAAAAGAGCATAACAATATAGTGTTCAGAGGTCAGGGCGACGGCTATTTTATCTTCGACATGGAGCATGAAGCAGCACAGGAAGTAAAGAAATTACCGGGTGTTGCAAGTGTGGTTCCAGCCCAGCCTTTGCCTAAGGGCATGACGGGCTCCCCTACTGATTGGACTTATCCGCAAGACCCGCAAAACTTCAAGTGGAATATGGACAACTACGGTGCCATCATCATTCCTAAAAAAGGTGCCACCGTACAACTTACGCCACAGAATATAGCACTGTATCGTCGTGTGATTGAAATATACGAGGCTAATAAATTTGAAGACCGTAATGGCATATTTTTCATTAATGGCAAGCAAAGCAATAGCTACACATTCAAGATGGACTATTACTGGCTGATGGGCGATAATCGCCACAACTCACTGGACTCAAGGTTTTGGGGCTTTGTACCGGAAGATCACGTAGTAGGTAAAGCATCTTTTGTATGGTTGAGCTATGGCGAAGATGGTATGCGCTGGAGCCGCCTCTTCCGCGGTGTGAAGACGCTTGAAAAATAGTTTGAAATTTTATAAATAGCACAAAGGGCAAATGGTATTTGAGCAATCAAATGTACATTTGCCCTTTCTTTTTCATCAGCTTCATGCAAGTACAATCAGGTATTATCAAAGTCGAAAATCAGGAGGTGCATTGCCTGCGCATGGGCAATGGACCAAAGCTGTTGCTGGCTTTTCATGGGTTTGATAATAATGCTGCTATATTCTCGCCGTTGGCAAATGAACTAAGCGATTTATACACTGTTATCTCCATCGATTTACCAGGCCATGGTAACACCAAATGGCAACTGCCTTTCTTTGAAAAAAAACACCTGATGGCGCTGGTACAAGGCTTTAAGCTGGATAAGCAGATCGATAAAATATCGCTTATTGGTTATAGCCTCGGCGGCCGTGTATGCCTTAATATCATTGAGAAACAGCCTAATTGGATTGAAGAAATTTTTCTGCTTGCTGCCGATGGCGTACAAAAGAATATCTGGTATTATCTCGCTACGCAAAATATTATAGGGAAGAAAATCTTCCGGTATATGTGCGAAAATCCGGAGGGGCTATTGCGCAAGTTTAGCTGGCTGCGTGACATAAAACTGGTGGATGAATCGCGGTACAAATTTGCCAAAACAAAACTACAGAATGATAAAGTGCGCAACCTGCTGGCCTATGTATGGCCGGTCATGAGCAAGCTTACAGCAGATAGGGTGCGCGTGAAAAATTACATCAACCGCTACAAGATAAAGGTGCATGTATTCTCCGGAAAATACGACCGTATATTCCCGCCGGAGCGCAGCCGTAAATTTATGTTTGCATTGCGCAACACACAGCAACACATCATTGACACGGGCCATAATTTTACCGGAAAAGATACGATGCTGGAAATAGCCAATATCATCCGACAATCGCAATAACGCATGACCTATATCATTATTTCATTTATTCTGTTTGTGCTCTATGCCTTGCTCATGGTGGTTTACCGCATTGGCTGGAATGGTCAAGAAGAAATTAATCTGCCTGAGAATTTTATACCTACGGTAAGAATTACTGTTGTGATACCCGCACGCAACGAAGCGGATAATATAGAAGCTTGTATACAGTCGATACTTAACAATCAATATGCGCCATCGCTGTTAGAAATAATTATAGCCGATGATTTTTCTAACGACGACACGGCTATTATAGCCGGCAATTTGCTGGAGCAACATAAGGCTGGCTTTGTACTGAGTCTATCGCAACATATAAGCAGTGCGGAACGGCTCAACAGTTATAAAAAAAAAGCGCTGGAACTGGCTATAGCAGCGGCATCCGGCGAGTTGATTGTTACTACGGATGCTGATTGCATTGTACCTGAAAAATGGCTGCAACACCTTGCTTATGCCTACCAGCAAAATGGTGCACAATTTATAGCAGCTCCGGTAAGTTTTACGCCCGCCGTCGATGGCGGCCTATTGTTGTACTTTTTTCAGTCGCTCGACTTTATGACCATGCAAGGCATAACCGCTGCCAGCGCACGTTTGAAGCTGGGTAATATGTGCAATGGTGCCAATCTTGCTTTTAGTAAAAAGGCATTTAACGAAGTAGATGGTTACAAAGGCATTGACCATATTGCGTCCGGCGACGATATGATGCTGATGTATAAAATCAGCAAAAAATATCCTACGCAATTAGTGTACCTGAAACAGCGCGCTGCTATTGTAAACACGCCCGTGCAACCTACCTGGCGCTCCTTTCTCAATCAACGCATTCGCTGGTCTTCCAAGGCTGATAAATATGATGATAAGAAATTAACATGGATACTGGCATTGGTCTATTTTTTCAATCTTAATTTTCCTGCGTTAATTATAGCCAGCCTGTTTGATGGGCGCTATTTTTTTGTGGCATGGTCTTTGATTGTAGGAAAAACGTTGGTAGAACTGATTTTCCTGCATCCGGTGGCTAAGTTTTATGGCAAGCAGCAGGAGCTGATGTATTTCCCGCTATTGCAACCATTACACATTCTGTATGTTATCAGTGCTGGATTTTTAGGTAAATTTGGTACCTATCAGTGGAAAGGCAGAACAGTCAAATAATATTTCATTTAATAAAACGAAGATTTTTTTATGGGCAAAGTTATTGGTGCTATATTATTGATATTACTGCTGGGCGGCGGTGGCTATATTTACTTTAGCTATTACAACCGCTATGATGAGGGAAGCCGCGAGGGTATCCTGTATAGCTTTTCACGCAAGGGCGATGTATTTAAAACCTACGAGGGCGTGATGCTGCAACCGGGGTTGCGACCATCACGCACAGGCGGATTGAACACCAACGAATTTCACTTCTCCGTTACCGACGAAGCTATTGCAGATTCTTTGGATAAATGCATAGGCAAGCAAGTGATGGTTCATTATAACCAATACCGTAAAAGCCTACCCTGGCGCGGCGAGAACAACAACAACGACAACAAGGACAAGGGCCAGTACATAGTAGATAAAGTAGAAAATGTAAAAGAAGCCAGTAACGCTTATAGTAATTTTTAAAGATTCACTTATTAAATAGAAATAGCCCCAACATTAAAAATGTTGGGGCTATTTATGATAATACTATTTACTTCAATCTTTTTAAAGCGTCACGTGCTGCGGTCAATCCCGGGTCAAAGCGCAACGACTGCCCATAATAGCGTATGGCGCTGTCCTTTTGGTTCTGTTGCTCATAGCTATAGCCTTTTCCATACCATGCATCCGCATTGGCAGGGTCGGTAGCAATCGCAATTTCGTATTGCCTCTGCGCCTTTGCATAAGAGTCCTGCTTCATCAGTATATCGCCGTAATGAATATAGCCATAAGAATAGTCCGGGTCACTGATAACACATGTGCGAAAAGCTTGTTTCGCCTCTTCCAATCTGCCGGCTTGTTCATAAAAACGGGCTATTTCATATAGCGGTGTAGCATCTGTAGTATCCAGCGCAAAGGTTTTCTGGTATTGGCTTACAGCATCTCCATTGTTGGTGGCTTTGTACCAGTCTGCGAGTTGAAGCGACGCATCGTAATAGGTATGGTTGCGTTCTAAAATATTACGGGTTAAAGCAATAGCGCCCATGGTATCTTTCTCCGCCGCCTTGATTTGCGCCGTCATAAAATCAGCTTCGAGATAATTAGTACGATTGGCCGATGCTTTTGCCACCCAGTCTTTGGCTTCAGCGAGCTTGTTATCTAACAAAAGCGACTTTGCCAATAACAGCATATAGGTTGCATTCTGTGGCTCAAACTGTAGGTTGCGCTTGAAAGCAGCAACAGCGCCTTTATTATCGCCCAGATTAATTTGCACAAAGCCTATTGCCTGATAGTATTGGGCTTTGGTAGAATCGATGCTTACCGCCTTTTGCAAATCCAGCAACGACAATGAATCCTGGTCTATTTGCGAAAGCGCAATACTTCTTTTATAATACAGTTCTGCATCTTCGGGAGTTGCGGCTATGGCGTCCGTTAATGATTGTACTGTAGGATTGTGGTAAGCCGCGTGGTCGGCCATAGTTGAAGATTCGCTACCGCAGGAAAATAGCAGGAGGCTGCATATACTCAGTAAAAGAAATCGGTACATTTTAAAAATTATGGGGTATTTTTTCCAAAGCAAATGTAAAGTAACTGCGTCTATTTATTCATACAATGCCTTATCTAATACCTAAAGCCATGAAGAAAATTATATCACTTACTTTGCTGTTGCTGGGCGGGAGTATGCTCTCCTGTCTGCTATTAATGACGGGCTGTATCAAGCAACAGGACGCCTATTTTATCTATACAAAAATTACCAGCAGCATCAATAACCGAAGCTCGGATAGCGTAGTTGTCTTACCTCCTGACACTATTGCCCATTCATCATTCGCAATAAACATTCATGCGGGAGTACAAAGGAGCGGCGATCTATTAGGCAGTAGACTTAGCTTTAATAATGCAACCTATGCGTTTCAGTTTGATGATCCACTTGATTATAAAAATGCGGATCCTATTGAGCGCATCAAAATTATAACACTTGAAAAATACAATGATAGTTATCCTGCGGGAAGCGATATATCAGGCGTGTGCATCTATACACCTGCAAGCAATGTTGCGGATTTTTCGACTGAACAAATAATAGAGATTTTGAACTTTAATAGTGTCGATAATCAGTGGGACAATTCTGTTGGCCTGGAAAATTTTTCTATAAAAATAACGGAAGCTCCCTCTGAAATAGGCATACAGCAATTTGCGATTATATTGGAAAGTGCCAACCATACTACGTTGAAAGATACCACTATTCAAGTCGTTATCAAACCTTAAGAACATGTACAAAAATATTATCGCAATAGTTGTAACCCTATTTATTGCATTTGAATCTTCTGCACAGCTCAAGAAATTGGAATTTCTGGCTTCTGTAGCGGGAGGCATTAATCTGAACAAACCAGACATTTCATCAACTTCTACGCAAAGAAACCTGACTTTAAAAAATACCGACTTCTTCAATGTGTCGGTTGGGATTCGTGTTCCTTTCAAGCGAATTATCTTCACGGCCGCATCATTCGGATTTGCAGGGAGCAAAGAAAACCTGAATCTCCGTCATCCCGATGACAACAGCATTTATCAGGAGAAATTTACCAACGAACAATTCTTCTTCAAGATTATTACGGGTTTACACTTTCCTGTTAATAAAGGTGGCTTTGATTTTGGATTCGGTTTGATCAATGTCTTTTCGAAGAATAGCCAGGCCAGTGGTACCAAAATCTTCTATGAAGAAAATGGAAATGAAAAAACAATCAACCATACGTTGCAAACTAACTGGGGTAATAATGCAACACCAAAAGCTTTAGTCCCGACAAATATTCTTGCAGAGCTTCAAGTTGCTTATATAAACAGAAGCATCCTGCCTAATGACAGGATGCTTCGCTTCGCATTATTTACAGATATAGGTCTTTTGCGGGGAGGCAAGCGTTATACAATTTACGACAACGCTGCACAAGTCAACTATTACAACGATAACGGCTCTGAGCGAACTTTGACCGGCACAGAACGATACACCGACAAGAGCCTCAAAGTAGGCGTAGAGGTGATGATGAGCTTTTAATAACTACTCCCCGCTCCAGTTAGCCGGGTCAAGGCGCCATTGTTGCAATTTCTCCATATCGCTTTCTGCAACAAGGTTCAGGTTTTTAGATACTTCCATCAAAGCATTGTAATTGCTTAATGTAATCAGCTTCACACCAGCAGCAGCAAAGGCTTCATCTGCCTGCGGAAAACCATAAGTAAATAGTGCACACATGCCTATTACATCGGCGCCCGCTTCACGCAAGGCTTGTACCGCTTCCAGGCTACTTTTACCTGTAGATACCAGGTCTTCCACTACCACTACTTTTTGCCCCGGCTCCAGCACACCTTCTATTTGATTGCCAAGTCCATGGCCTTTCGGTTTGCTTCTCACATAAATAAAAGGCAGCTTCAACAAATCGGCTGCCAGCGCACCATGCGGAATACCGGCAGTAGCAACGCCTGCAATCGATTCGCCATCAGGAAATGCATCCATAATGGTGTTCGCCAATTCGCTCTTTACATAGTCGCGCACGTGCGGAAACGAAAGTAATTTTCTATTGTCGCAATATACCGGCGACTTCCAGCCCGAAGCCCAGGTAAAAGGCTCGTTGATATTAACTTTAAGGGCTTTAATCTGAAGCAGTTTTTCTGCAAAGTTGGATGCTGTACTCATTTGCACGCAAACCTATATTAAATCGCGGAAATATTACCTTGAGTTTTATTATTTTTTTGCCGCCGCATCATTTATTACCTTCGTTTCTATCCTATTTTTTAATAGCAACACATTGTTGCCAACAAAACAACAAGCATGGCTCCAAGAATTTTCAGTCAAAAAATTTATATCAACAATAAGCCATTAATACTGACTAACTCGGCTGAGCACTACATGGATATCCATACCAAAGCACATGGCTATTTATTCCTTACCGGAGCTTTCCCGCGTAATTTTCGCATGGCGCAAACCCATCTCGAAAAACACCGCAGCTTAGGTGCTATTATTGAAGATATATCGATAGAAGCTTTGCAACAAGAGCTGGCAAAAACATACGTTGCTATTGAAGCAGCAGGCGGCGTAGTAAGCAATCCGGATGGTGGTGTGCTGATGATTTACCGCAGAGGAAAATGGGACTTGCCAAAGGGAAAATTAGATGATAACGAAAGCATAGAAGATTGTGCTAAGCGTGAAGTGATGGAAGAAACAGGAATACCGCAACTGAAGATTGTTGATAAAATAGGCGAAACATTTCACGTGTACACACAAGGCGCAGAAGACATCTTGAAAACTACGCACTGGTACCGCATGAATACCGAAAACGATTTTGAACTGACGCCGCAGAAAGAAGAAAATATACTGGAAGCAAAATGGATTGCCGAGAAAAAATTAGGTCATTACATGCATCAGACCTATGATGCGGTTAAGGAAGTGCTGAAAGCCTCGGGCAAAAGATGGTAATAAAAGTAAAGTGGAAGCCTTAAGGTTTCCACTTTACTTCTTTAGGTATAAATCTATCAACATTGCCACCATTGCGCATTACATCGCGCACGAGCGTAGAAGAAATAGTTGCATATTCGGGCGAGCAAGGCAGAAATATAGTTTCCACTACGGGCTCCAGCATACGGTTCATATCGGCAATGGCCTTTTCGTATTCGAAGTCGCTTACATAGCGCACGCCACGCAAAATATAATTGGCGTTTACTTGTTTGCAGATATTAACGGTAAGCCCTTCGTAAGATAAAACCTCTATCCGGCTATCATCTTTAAAAACCTCTGTAATCCAGGCTACGCGCTGCTCAGCGCTAAACATAGGCTGCTTGCTGGAATTGATACCAACGCCGATAATCAATTTATCAAACAAGCCAACAGAGCGGCGAATGATATCAATGTGACCATTTGTTATAGGGTCGAACGAGCCGGGAAAAAGACAAATGCGCATGTGTAAAATATAGTACGGGTAACGCTTTTTATTAAGAATTAATGCTGCAAGGTAATAATTCATTTTTATTAAATTTCTTACCTTTTTGTAATATTGAAATCTGATTTTTGGAGCTATGGCAACTATGATTAAATGTCCGGGATGCGGACTGGAATACCCTTTGGAAGAAGCACTCAACGATGAGTTGAAAGAAAATATAGAGAAAGAAAAACAGGCTTTGCGCAAGCAAATGATAGACTTTAAAAAGTCAAAAGAAGAGGAGCTTTCTAAAAAAGATGAAGAGTTCAGAAAGATGCAAATACATCAGGAGCAGGTGTTTCAGGCAAAGATGGAAACGGAGCTAAAAAAGCAAAATTTGCAACTGGAAGAATCGATTAGAAAAAGCATGTCGGCCGATTATGAAAACCAATTGAAGATGCTGCAACAATCTGCATCAGACAATGAAGAAAAACTGAAGCTGGCTCGCAAGCGCGAATTGGAGTTTTTGCAAAAAGAAAAAGCCCTGATTGAAAAAGAGGCCGAGATAGAATTGAAGATGCAAAGGCAATTGATGGGCGAGCGCGAGAAAATGAAAGAGCAGTTGGCAAAGGAAGAAGCGGAGAAAATGGTATTGAAAGAACAGGAATTTCAACTGCGCACGCGCGAACTGGAAAAGCAAATAGAAGACCAGAAAAAACTGGTGGATGAAATGAAGCGCAAGGCAGAGCAAGGCAGTATGCAATTGCAAGGCGAGGTGCAGGAATTACTACTTGAAGAAATGCTGCAAAACACTTTCCCATTCGACATTGTAAGCGAAGTAGGTAAAGGCGTGCGCGGCGCGGATTGTATTCAAACCGTGCGCAACAGCTTTGGCAACGAAGCCGGAAAAATTATTTATGAAAGCAAGCGCACCAAAGATTTTTCTGTCGACTGGATAGAAAAATTAAAGACGGACATGCGCAATCTGGGTGCGGATGTAGCAGTAATTGTTACGCAGGCATTCCCTAAAGATATGGATCGTTTTGGCGAGAAAGATGGTGTGTATATCTGCTCTTTTTCTGAAGTAAGAAGTGTGGCATTATTATTGCGTAATGGTTTGCTTAAAGTGGCCGATGTGCGCAAGAGCGGCGAGAATAAAGGCGACAAAATGGTAATGCTGTACGACTATCTTACCGGCCATGAATTTGGCGAACAGTGGAAAGCAATTCGCGAGGGCTTTATGAGTATGAAGCTGAGCATACAAAAAGAGCGCGACGCGATGGAGCGCTTATGGAAAGCCCGTGAGAAACAACTGGAAAAAGTATTGCTCAATGCAGCGCATATTCGCGGGTCGGTAGAGGGCATAGCAGGAGCAGATTCTGTAAATCTGAACCTCCTCGATGAGGGCGACTATTTGCTCGAATAACAAATAATATCAAACAACAAAAAACCTACAAAAATACACACCATGTCTTATTGCAATGCTATAGAAACCATGCAACCCGCCGAGCGAAAGGCCTTGCACAAGAATTACCACGACCTGCATTACGGTTTCCCTATTCACGACGATAATGAACTTTTCGGACGATTGGTTATGGAAATAAATCAGGCGGGGCTTAGCTGGGAAACGATTTTGAAAAAAGAGGCAACCTTTAGAAAGGCTTATGCGAATTTCAACATCAAGAAAGTTGCTGCCTTTACAGAAGCAGACCGCGAGCGCTTGCTCAACGATGCCGGCATTATCCGAAATAAATTAAAAGTGAATGCCGCGATTGAAAATGCCAAGACTATTTTAGGCTTACAAAAGGAGTTTGGCTCTTTTGAAAAATGGCTGGAACAACATCATCCAAAAACAAAAGAAGAATGGGTCAAGCTATTTAAGAAGACATTCAAATTTACCGGTGGCGAAATAGTAGGCGAGTTCTTGATGAGCATAGGTATATTGCAAGGTGCTCATACCGAGAGTTGCAGCATCTACAAAAAAGTACTGAAAGAAAAACCTTTATGGAAAAGCAAATCCCTGAGTTAATCAGGGATTTTTTGTTTGTGAAATATTACTGGTTTCAAGACTAAAGAATCCCAAAAACGAAAAAGCCCCGACATAATCGGGGCTTTCAATCTCAGCGGAAGAATAATCTCTGTTTACTTTTTACGTACTACCCATACATCCTGCGAAAATCCCCATGATTTTCGCTCTCCGGGGATGTGCTCCAACACGTTAAAAAGCGGGCTGACTAAATCGCGAATAAATGAAGGAGGATGATAGGCTGTGTACATCCTGTACCCTTCCTTCACATTGCCCCGCACCACTATTTTGCCGCTATCATAAATTGCCTTTTCTTTTTCCATCAAATTGGCTTTTGTAATATCGCCGTGCGTAGTAAAGACAAATATGCCTTCGTTATTTAAAACCCGGTGTATCTCTCTCATCCACAGGTCGTGGCTATCTGCTGCTAAATGAGTGAAAATAGAGATTGCGTAAGCAAGGTCAATCGAATTATCCTGCGATGCCAATGGTGGATGAATGTCATTTTTGAAAAATGCTATATCACGTAAATTAGCGGAGCACCAGGCAACGTAGGAATCATTGTAGTCGCATCCGTAATACCGCGCACTGTTACCATTTATTGCCGGAAAATGCCTAATAATACGACCAGGACCACAACCCCAGTCTAAGATGCTTTTGTCTGATAAATTCATGTGCGGGCTCACTAAATCTTTGAGCCATTGCGCATCTTCTCTTCCAGACTGCAGATACCTATCATAGTCCAAACGAAAAGTTTCGTAAATCATAAACTCGCTCGGAAGAGGCACTCCGGGATTGTCGCGCTTGAACTTTGCAATTTTCTTACGATTGGACCAGCGAAGAAAATTAAACCGAATCTTATCAACAGTTTGTCCGAGGCCAAATGTTTCAATAAATCCTTTAATTACCTGTTTTAATTTCATGTGACAGTAAGTTCAAATAGGCGACTGTTAGTTATCGGCGGCTCGAAAATATAAAAAAGCCCCGACATAATCGGGGCTTTCAATCTCAGCGGAAGAAGAGGGATTCGAACCCCCGGACCGTTTCCAGTCAACGGTTTTCAAGACCGCCGCATTCGACCACTCTGCCATCCTTCCGCGTGCAAAATAAAGGCAAGCAATTCAAATTTCAAAAAAATAATTAAAATTTTTCTGAAATCGTTTACCACAAAGGCTTTCAGCATTAAAGCACCCTACTAAAAACGAGCAATAGCCAGTAAATACCCGAATTTCATTTAACAAAACCTTTCCCGCACAAGCATTTCAATAACATCTGAATGTGTTCGTTAAGCGTATATTTGATTGGCTGGAAATAGTCCTACACTATTTGCCGGCTTCTATCAATTCTTACTATAATACATTCACAGATGCTAAAGATATTTTGCAAGTATGCTTCGTTACTTTTGCTGGGCACAAGTTTCAATGCCTGTGCCAGTCCGCCCGATATTTCCACGTCGGCGACTTTTAAAGAAATGAACCAATCTAAAAACAGAACTACAAATATGAAAAAGGATACCGCAACGTTTGCTGCCGGATGTTTCTGGTGTGTTGAAGCACAGTTTCAGCAGCTCGATGGCGTTGATACAGTTGTGTCGGGCTATTTAGGCGGGCACGTGCCCAACCCGAGCTATAAAGATGTATGTACGGGCACTACCGGTCATGCCGAAGCCTGCAATATTGTTTACGACCCTAATGTAATTTCTTACGATGAGCTATTGTCGGCATTCTTTACTGCGCACGACCCTACGCAACTTAATCGCCAGGGTAATGACGTAGGCACGCAATACCGCTCCGGCATTTACTTTCACAATGATGAGCAGAAAACGAAAGCTGAATATTACATCAAAAAGCTGAATGACGAAAAGGCTTATAACAACGCTGTAGTGACTGAAGTGCAACCCTACAAAGACTTTTACGTTGCTGAAGATTATCATCAAAACTATTACAACAACAATCCTAACCAAGGCTATTGCCAAATGGTGGTGCAACCAAAACTGGAAAAATTCAAAAAAGTATTTGGCGACAAACTTAAGGGCCGGGCAGCGCACTAATTGCTGTCAACATCTCTAATAATACAACCTATTGCCTTTCTCTCCCGAAAGGCAATTTTTTTTTCCTATTTTTATCGCTCATTTTTCAGCACATTTCAATTACGTTATGAATAAAACCAAAATAGGAATTATGCTTCTTTCCGGTTCGTTATTTTTTGCCGCCTGCGGCGAAAGCAAGAGTGGCGAGCAATCAGAGCAAAAGACGCAAGCTGCTTCGGGCTACGACCCTAATTTTAAAGTAACTGCCGAGGCCTTTGGCGATGTACAGGTACTGCGCTATCAGGTGCCGGGCTGGGATAAACTAGATGCCCGCCAAAAAGAGCTGGCTTACTATTTGTATGAGGCTGCACTGGCTGGCCGCGATATCATCTACGACCAACGTGGCAAGTACAACCTTACCGTGCGCAAAACATTGGAGGCTATATTCGCTTCTTACAAAGGCACCAAGTCAGGCGCAGACTGGGAGAAGTTTAAAACTTATGCAGGTCAGGTTTGGTTCAGCAATGGTACACATCATCATTACTCCAATGATAAATTGATTCCCGAAGTATCATTTGAATATTTTTCTGAATTAGTAAAAAATAGCGATATCGCGCAATTGCCCGTGCAACAAGGCGAATCGGTAGAGGCGTTTTTGAGCCGCATGAAGCCTATTATTTTCGACCCTAAGTTTGAACCTAAAATGGTTAACCTGAGCGCGGGTATTGATAATGTAGTTGCATCTTCCAACAACTTTTACGAAGGCGTTACACAAAAAGAAGTTGAAGCTTTTTACAATGCTTTCCCGGCTAGCGAGCAGGAACCTGAATGGGGTCTGAACAGCAAGGTGGTAAAGGAAAATGGCAAAGTTGTGGAGAAAGTATGGAAGTCAGGCGGCATGTACGGTGCAGCCATCGACCGCATTATTCATTGGTTGCAAAAGGCTATTCCGCTTGCAGAAAATGAGCATCAAAAACAAGCGCTTACATTGCTGGCTGAATATTACAAAACCGGCGACCTTAAAAAATGGGATGAATACAACATTGCATGGGTAAAAGATACAAGCGGTATTGTTGATTTTGCAAATGGCTTTATCGAAGTGTATAACGATGCTATTGGTAAAAAAGGCAGCTACGAAGCAGTGCTTTCTATTAAAGATATGGAAGCTACCAAGCGCATTGCCGCTATTGCAAAAGAAGCGCAGTGGTTTGAAGACAATTCGCCATTGATGCCAGAGCATAAAAAGAAACAAGTAAAAGGCATTAGTGCCAAAGTAATTACTGTAATAGTTGAGTCGGGCGACGCAGCACCAAGCACGCCTATCGGCATCAACCTGCCTAACTCTGACTGGTTACGTAAAGAGCATGGCTCTAAATCTGTATCACTGGGCAATATAGTACATGCCTATAATGAAAGCAGCGCCAAAGGCGGTATGCTGGATGAATTTGTAAGCAACCCGGAAGTACTGGCTCGTATGAGAAAATACGGTAACCTCGGCAGCGACTTACATACCGACATGCACGAATGTATAGGCCACGCATCGGGACAAATTAATAGCGGCATAGGCATGCCTGATAAGACTTTGAAGACTTATGCATCTTGCCTTGAAGAAGCCCGTGCAGACCTTGTGGCATTATATTACATTATGGATCAAAAACTGGTGGACATTGGTGTAATGCCATCTTTGGAAGTAGGTAAAGCCGAGTATGACAGCTATATGATGAATGGCTTGATGACACAGGTTACCCGCTTGAAACTGGGCGACAACATTGAAGAAGCACACATGCGTAACCGCGCCTTGAATGCTTACTGGGTATATGAAAAAGGTAAGAAAGACAATGTAGTTGAGTTTGTAAAGAAAGATGGCAAAACTTATGTACAAATCAATGACTACAATAAGTTGCGTACACTCTTTGGCGAATTGCTACGCGAAATTCAACGTATAAAATCTGAAGGTGACTTTAACGCAGGTAAAAACCTGGTGGAGACCTATGGTGTAAAAGTAAATCAGGAACTGCACAAAGAAGTACTGGAGCGCTATGGCAAGCTGAATGTGAAAGCCTATAAAGGTTTCATACAACCACGCCTGGTACCTGTAATGAAAGACGGAAAAATCAAAGATGTAAAAATCGAGTATCCTGAATCTTTCTACGAGCAAATGATGGAGTACTCTAAAAAATACTCTTTGCTCCCGGTAATTAATTAGTCTGTATTTATATACCCAACAGCCACCGCAAATCATTTGTGGTGGCTGTTCTGTTTTTATTTCTTTTTAATATTGATGATGCTATTTGCACATACAATAGTAAATTTAATGTACTGCTATTACTTTTGTTGCAGTAACAATAATCAAGCACCTTACTACTATTTATTTTATGGCGAAAATCCTTATTCAATTTGCCCATCCTGTTTTCAGTAAATCGCGGGTACAAAAAGAACTGGTAAGGCGTTGTAAAAAAATTGAGGGCGTTACGTTCAACGATCTGTACGAGCACTATCCCGACTTATACATCGATGTGGCACGCGAGCAGGATTTACTACTTGCTCATGATATTATTGTATGGCAGCATCCTATGTATTGGTACAGCAGTCCGGCTATATTGAAGCAATGGATGGATCTTGTATTGGAGTACGGCTGGGCTTATGGACCTGGCGGCACGGCGCTTGCAGGCAAGCAGGTGTTGAGCGTGATATCCTGTGGCGTGCGGCAGTCGGCATATAGCGATGAGGGCATGAACAAGCGCGAAGTGCTGCAATATCTATTACCTTTTAGCCAAACGGCCAACCTGTGCAATATGAACTATCTGCCGCCATTTATAATTTTTGGCAGCAATCAAATAGCAAACGATGCGCTGGGCGATGCCGGCGACAAGTACGCCGCTATCCTGCGCGCTTTGGTATCTGGCGCTATTGCGCCGGAGCAGCTCAACTCATTAAAATACCTACAGGATTTGAGCGAAGAAGATATTATTATTTAGCCATCGGCTATTCGAAAAATACGGAAAGATGAATGAAACATTTTTATTTCAGGCAATGGTGTATCTGGCGGCAGCCGTGATATCAGTGCCTTTGGCAAAAAAGCTGGGACTGGGTTCGGTACTCGGCTATTTGATTGCAGGTATGCTTATTGGCCCGGCCTGTTTAAAATTTATAGGCAAAGAAGGTCAGGATTTAATGCACTTTGCCGAGTTTGGCGTAGTGATGATGCTATTTGTAATTGGCCTGGAGCTGGAGCCATCAAGGCTTTGGCGCATGCGCAAGCCTATAGCCGGTCTTGGGGGATTGCAGGTATTGATTACCGCTATTTTAGGCGCCGGCATTGCCAAGACTTTAGACATTGGCTGGAAGCCCGCGCTGGCCATCGGTATGATTATTTCTCTGTCGTCAACTGCGATTGTACTGCAATCTTTGAATGAAAAAGGATTGATGAAAACAGCCGCAGGTGAAAGTTCTTTTTCTGTATTGCTATTTCAGGATATAGCCGTTATACCTATACTGGCAATTTTGCCTTTGCTGGCAGGCGATATAGTAACAGGTGCAACAAATAGCCATCATAATAGTACCTGGGTAGATACTTTGCCGGCAGGCATACAAACCTTAGTAGTATTGGGCTCCGTGGCTTTCATCATCTTAACCGGCAGGTATTTTACACGACCTATTTTCCGCATAATAGCCAAGACAGGCATGCGCGAAATGTTTACCGCTACAGCGCTGCTATTGGTTGTGGGTATTACAGTATTGATGAGTTCTGTTGGTCTGAGCCCGGCATTAGGTACGTTTCTGGCTGGTGTTGTACTGGCAAATAGCGAATACCGGCATGAACTGGAAAGTGATATAGACCCGTTCAAAGGATTGCTTTTAGGGCTATTCTTTATAGCTGTTGGCGCGTCTATAGATTTTCAGTTGATACTCTCTCAGCCGCTTGTCATATTCGCATTGGTAGGTGGCATCATGTTGCTCAAAACAGTTGTCCTATTTGGCCTGGGTAAGTTTTTCAAATTGAGCAATGCACAAAATCTAACATTCAGCCTGGGCTTGAGCCAAGTGGGAGAATTTGCATTTGTACTATTTAGTTTCTCTACGCAAGAGGGTATTCTTACTAAAGAAATATCAGATATTATGACGGCAGTGGTGGCGATCAGTATGGCTTTAACGCCCTTGCTGATGATGGTAAACGACAAGCTGCTACAACCACGCATGTGTACCGATAGCAGCCACCAGCCTGCGCGCGAGCATGATGTAGAAGCAGAGGAAAATCCGGTGATAATAGCGGGTTACGGACATTTTGGTAATACGGTCGGACGCTTCCTTAGAGCAAATAATGTAGGCACTACGGTATTGGATACAGATAGCGACAACGTGGACTTTCTACGCAAAATAGGTGTGAAAGTTTACTACGGCGACGCGAGCCGGCACGACCTATTAGAAATAGCCGGCGCACACAAAGCCAAGCTGATTGTGATTGCTATTAATGATGAAGAAAAAAGGCTGGAGATGATTGATACCGTGAAAAAACATTTTCCTCATTTGCGCATGATGGTGCGCGCCAGCAACCGCAATGATGCCTACGACCTGATGAACGCGGGTATGATGCACATCTATCGCGAAACGCTGGACACGAGCCTGCGCATGGGTGTAGATGTGATGCGTATGTTGGGTCATCGTGCCCACGAGACCAACCGCTCTGCTAAAACATTTTTCCAGCAAGATGAAAAGACGCTGAAACATTTATCTGCCATCAGAAACGAAGAAGAATACATTAAGGCTATTCGCAAAAACTACGAAGACCTGGAAGCCTTGATACGCGCGGATAGAGAGAGCCTGGCACTGCAAGCTGATGATGCATGGGAAACGGAAGAGGAAGCTGTTGCAGTGTCTGTTTCGTAAAAAAATAGCCGTAAGCAACCACGAGATAACGGTGTGCTTACGGCTATTAATATGCCTATTATGTACTCTCTCAGAAAATCGATTTCAATATTTTTATCTTTCTTTTGCCTTGATGCAAAAGAAGCAAAAAATCAAGGCTGCGCGTATTTAAGCTAAAAATGGTTTTCGTTCCGCTAAAATGCACAAACTCTCCGCCGCGGCGGATCAAACAGTGCGCATTTATTCGCTTATTTTATTATTTTCCTTTTTTGTGCTAATGAGGGCTGCGCCGTTCTTAACGCTGCACTACAACCATTTTCTTAACGCAAAATACGCGAAGGCCGTCCGAGCGAGCAGCATATCCAACTACAAGGGTTATCCGAAGCTGAAAATACGTGAAATTTCAAAAGCACTATTATGCTTGAAACCTAATAGGGAAAGGGACATTCAGCCTTTGTAAGCGTTAACTATTTTAGGTTAAGATTTCCTCTTCAGGCTATTTTCTATTTCCTGAATGCGGAAGTGCATGTCAAGTAGCTTATCGGCGTTCTCGCCGCTTTCATCAAAGATTTTCTTCTCTTTTTCAAATTGGCTGCGCAATTCGTTCAATGCGTTGGTAAGGATAATACCAGCTGATGTAGCAGCGAAATCATTTTTGTTTTTAAAGTCGTTCATTACCTCTTCTTCCAGATAACTGATGCGCTGCGTAATGCAGATAATCTGTTCGTCCAAAGATGTGGTATCGCCCTTTGTTTCTTCCTTTTGGGTTTCGAGTGTGTGCAGCAAAATCTTCGAAGCCTTAATTAGTTCATTCTTTACACGGCGCACTTCACGCCACTGGTCTTCGATGCTTTTAGTCTGAGAAATCATAAGAGCTATTGGTTTGGTTGGTTGATTACAGCAAATGTATCAATTTCTATCACTTTTGCTTTTAAAATTTGCAAACAAAAGAAAAAATAACACGCTTCTTTTTATTCTGTTCAATCCAGTTGTAAAATAAAAAAAAGAGCCGGCAAATAGCCGGCTCTTCAAGCAAATATTCTGTTCTAAAAAACTATTTAGGCAATGCTGGCAACTGCTGCGGCGCCTGCTGTTGAGCGGGACGTTGCTGTTGCTGTCCGAAGCCGGCTTTAGTAGCAAGTTCATTTAACTGGCGTGCCCAAGTTTCTGCATTTTCATTATCGCCATTAGAGCGGGCTATATTTACCAGCATATTAAGCGAGCTTAATTCCAGTTGCAAAATACCCATCATGCCCGGCTGTGCTGCTTCCGGCAGGTCAAAGAAATAGTTAGTATTTCTCGAAATACCTGTTGCAATTTTATCACCCATTTTCTTAGCTGTGGCCTTATCGTCTGCTTTGTAATAAGCCTCTACCATGTACAGCGCGCTTCTATCATAAGGCATTACTACCAGTGGCGAAGATGTTTCGGAAATAGCTGTATTCACATGGTCAAGCAATTTCTTCGCATCTGCTTTTCTTCCGTTCAAAGACAAAGCAATTGAAAGGTCGGCAGCATTTGATTTGTAAGGAATGAAAGTCAACCTGTTTTTCTCATCATAATAAATATGCGAGCCATTGGCACCACCCCATGTGTATGTTTTCATAAACATGTTGAAGTTTTTATCCAAATCGGTAAATGGAGGTCCGCCACCTGAAAGTGCGTTATTAGGACGCACAACCGGTACTACTTTATTCAACACACCCTCTGACTGGAAGTAAGCATCAAGGCCTATATTAGGCGTACCATCTGTAAAATAGATAGGACGACGCCATCCGTCTTTAGCGACACCGGCAATGATGTTCATCAGTGATAAGTCTGCACGGCTTGCACCGCTGCTTTTCAGCGATAGTCTCATTTCATCTGGAACAAAGGCGGAATCAGCAGGCATTACAAGACCATTTTTAGTCAGCATAGCCTTATCCAATTTCTGAGACAGATTAACTGTTGGCAAATAGGCACTGGTGCGTCCCCAACCTGGTATCATTTTCTTATTAGCCGGATTGGTAAAGAATTTGATTACCTCTTCCATGCTAAAGAATGTATTGGCCGGTACACGCGCATCCGGTATATAAGGCAGGTATTCCATACCATCACCTTTAAACTGGTCGGCAGTCCATATTACCGGAATCGCATCAGCATCATTAATCTTGTACATGATTTGCTCATTCTGCCAATCTGTACCTAGTAGGTTATAGTTTACGATACGAATGTCGGTACGGATGCCCTCAATCTCCTGCAAATACCACAAAGGATAGGTATCGTTATCGCCGTAAGTAATCAATATAGCATTGCTGTCGCAACTATTCAGCATATTAAGCGCATGGTCGCGTGCCAATGTTTTCTTAGAGCGGTCATGATCATCCCACTCTTCTGACGCCATTAATACCGGTACTGCTATCAGACAAAGCAATGTAGCTGCGATTGCCGGCATATTGCCTTTCATAAACTTACGGAACCATTCTGTTACCATCAGCACACCTATACCTATCCACACGGCAAAAGCGTAGGTAGAAACATAAGCATAGTCACGCTCACGTGGTTGGTTAGGCGTGTTATTCAGATAAATTACAATGGCAATACCGGTAAAGAAGAACAGGATTGTAACGATTACACCATCCAGCTTGCCTCTTTTAAATTGGTACACCAAGCCTATTATTCCCAAAATAAATGGCAGGAAATAGAGTTGGTTACGTGCTTTGTTATGGGCAAATGGTTCCGCTAATTTATCTGCATCGCCTACGCCAAATATTTTGTCAATAGGCTTGATACCTGATATCCAATTGGCATTGCGTGCTTCACCCTGGCCTTGCATGTCGTTTTGACGACCTACATAGTTCCACATAAAATAGCGCCACCACATCCATTTAACCTGATAGCCTACAAAGAATTTCATGTTATCTGCACCCGTTGGCTCTTCACCTTCTGCAAGACCTAACCAACCACGGTATTCATCCGCTTTTTGGCGATCCCATATACGAGGGAATGTATAGGTATTGTCGTAGATAACATTCTTTTTCTCTCCTACTTTTTCGTAGAAATCTTTACCATCTTTTTTTGTTGGCAAATAAACAGGCTTCCCTTCATCGTTAGGATCTTCCTGGGCACGCGAATCGTAACGAGGACCGCTTAACAATGGTTGTTGGCCATATTGCTCACGTTGCAGATAAGGCACCAGGCTCATTACGTTATCTGGATTCACCATGTCGATTGCTACATCCGCCTTAGAGCGAATAACAGTTGCGATATAGCTTGAATAACCAATTACGGTAAATACGATACACAAAGTTGCCAAATGCACCATGTACCAGTTACGGCGCTTCGCCATTTTTAATACCACTACAAATATCACAGACATCAACACCAGGAAGAATATAGCACCTGAGTTGAACGGAAGTCCGAAACTGTTGACAAACATGTACTCAAACTTGGAAGCCAAAATAGGTATCCATTGAATAACGCCGAATTGCAATAGACCCAATACACCGCACCCTATAACAAACGCAATGATACCGCCCTTAAGCGTAGGCACATAGCGCTTGAAGTAATACACCATGATAATAGCCGGTATGGTCAACAAGTTCAACAGATGGACGCCTATAGAAAGACCCATCAGATAGAATATAAGAATCAACCAACGATCGGCATGTGGATGATCGGCAGCGTGCTCCCACTTTAATATAGCCCAGAATACAATGGCTGTAAAGAAAGATGATGTAGCATATACCTCACCCTCAACTGCCGAAAACCAGAATGTATCGGAGAATGTATAAGCAAGGGCACCTATTATACCTGCACCCATAATGGCAATCATATTGCCTTGCTCGGGCTCTTCATCATTATGCTTTACCAATAACTTTTTGGCGAAGTGGGTAATCGTCCAGAACAAAAAGAGAATCGTGAGCGAACTCATTACAGCCGACATGGCATTGATACAAATGGCAACAGTTTCTTTGCTGGAAGCAACCAACGCGAACATACGACCCAGCATCATAAACAAAGGCGCGCCCGGCGAGTGACCTACTTCTAACTTATAGGCAGTGGATAAGAACTCACCACAATCCCAGAAACTTACCGTGGCCTCCATCGTCATAAAATAGACAGCAGTGGCGATTGCAAAAACAATCCAGCCGGTAATGTTATTAATTTTCTTAAAGCTCATGAAACATCTGTTTTTTAAACGGCAACAAAAATATAAAAATACATTTAACAAACACGCTGAAATATAGGCCAATCACGTTAAATGAGGTTAATGATACAAAATGATATTTTTGTACACCACAATAAGCAACATGATGAACTTACAAAAGCCGCTACCAGCCGAGTATGCGCCCTATTACGCCAATTATATAGCACTGGCAGATGTAGATATAATTACAACGCTGCACCATCAGACTGAGGCATTTCCAGCCTATCTGCGCAATATTCCTGCGCATTTGCAGGACTATAGTTATGCCGCTGGCAAATGGACCGTGAAAGAAGTGGCGGGACACATTATAGACACCGAAAGAATAATGGCCTATCGAGCATTGCGAATAGCACGCAGAGACGCAACATCTTTGCCAGGCTTTGATCAGGATGTATATGTACCGGCCAACAAAGTAACTTCGCGTAGCTTTGATAATCTGGCAGATGAATTTGCCGCCTTGCGCAAGGCTAATATGTATTTAGTTGATTCCTTTGGCGAGGAGGAGTTGGCTTGCATGGGCACAGCCTCCGGCTATCCTGTTTCGGTTAAAGCGCTGCTATTTATTATGGCAGGCCATGTACAGCACCATTTGAATATTTTTGAGGAAAGGTATTTTGTAGTGTAAAAGTTTGCTTGGCATTTTAGCAGGTCAATAATGCTGTTTTCTCTATTTTGGCTGCGTCGCAAGTCTGCTACACAAGATTTGCGATAGCAGAATATCCGACAAACGAAGGGATTCGCCAACGAGGGTTGTACATTCGCCAATACGCAGATATTATAATATTTATTTTATATAGATAAAGAAATTCTCATTACCCATATTTTTTGATATTTTTGTTTTCCGCACATTATTGTGACTAAATATAGACCAATATGATATACCTGATTACTTTACCCGTTTCGCTTGGCAATAGCCTATTATTCGTTTTCATAGTGGTACTTGTAATTGCAGCGTTATTTTCATTCAAAAGAGTGCTGAGGTTTTTGAGAAAGTAATCAACTTTCGAGTGGGTTTAAATAGCCTTAATCAAAACTGCTTTATACAAAAGACGCTGCTCTTCGGGATGTTAGCGCAGCGCATCCGAAGTTAGTATAAGCCGGATTTGCAATCCGGCAAACGGAACTACACAAGTATACAACCAGAACAGGCTGTCCGGAATAGGGCAGCCTGTTCTGATAATAATATGTAATAGCTTATTCGCCTACTTCAAAGTCAAGTTCTACGCTGACTCAATTAGACGCTACATTCCGCTATTTCTTGTTGGCTATAAAATTAATCCCGAAGAAGAAATACTCTTTGCGAAAAATACTCTTTTGCTGTATCGCATTTTCTTTCTGCAATAGTTTCTCGGCATTCGACGCGTTGTATTTATTGGGGAGAAAATATCTGATATACTGCACTGAGTTTTCTGGAATATCAAAGTTATTACTGTTCATCAACCTATTCCAGCTTTTTAAACTTCTGATATTTTCGTTACCAATGAGGATATCCTTCTGCAATTTCTCATCCCATTGCTTTATGATGCGCTTGTTGCCCCGGTATTTGTATAGCTTTATATTCTGAATTATGTTGTTACCATTCTCTTCAATCGCGATAATACTTCCACCTGGTTTGAGCGATTTATGAAAAATCTGCAACGCATCATTTATAGGCTCTAAATGATGCAAGGTATCCTGAACGATTATCTGATCGTAGCTTTCGGGTGCAGGAGGATTGTCGAAAAGATTTTCATAGGAGCAGGTAAACAGCGATGCATCGCCAAATTGATTCCAGTACTCATAGCGCTTTGCCACTGTTTCGTAATAAAACTCTAAGGTAGTTCCATGCGCCTTTATTCCGTTCATCGCCAGAAACAGGCATGTAGTTCCGTAGCCTGAACCGCAATCCCAAACTAATTTTTCGGGATTGTTTATCTGTTGATCGATATACCGTAACCGCTCCAGAAAATAATTCTTCCTAAAATGGAATGAGGATGATTTACCAAGAAATTTGTAGTAACGATGCATTTCGTCTCGGTGTTCGAGCTCCTTCAAAAAAAGCTCGAAAAAATTCTCAGGGGTCATTCTCATTGCGCTTCGGTAAATTTTGTGCAAATCTAAGCTAAGACAAGTTATTTATACAGACCGGAATTAAAATAGGGCTGTATTTTTTTGCTACATAATACTTTGACCTGAAAGATTCCCGTCATAAAGCTGTCTTTACATCACAATCTGCTGCGCAAGATTTGCGATGGTTCGCTCTTCGGGATATCAGCGCAGCGCATCCCGAAGTTGACATAAGCCGGATTTGCAATCCGGCGAAGTATAAAACCAGAACAGGCTACTCTGAATAGAGCAGCCTGTTCTGATAATAGTATGTAATAGCTTATTCGCCTACTACTTCAAAGTCAAGTTCTACAACTTTATCTTTACCGAAGTCAAGCTGTGCTTTGTAAGTACCAGCTTCTTTCACCTCATCAACGATGCTGATGCGGCGACGGTCGATTTCATATCCTTTTTGCTCGCGGATAGCGCGCGCCAATTGGATAGAAGTAACAGAACCGAAGATTTTTCCGCTTTCGCCTACTTTGGCACCAATTTTCAGAGGAGATGCTTTCAGTACTTCAGAAACCTTAGCGATTTCAGCAAGCAGTTTTTCTTCACGTTTTTGCAATTGTTTTTGACGCTCTTCCAATACTTTTTTGTTGGGAGCGCTTGCCTCGATAGCATACTTCTGAGGGATCAGATAGTTGCGGGCGTATCCAGGGCGCACTTCTACTAATTCGTGTGCTGCACCTAAGTTATCAACGTCTTTTATTAATATAACTTTCATTGTGTTTTTTCTACTTTAAAAGGTCAGTAACATAAGGCAGGATAGCCATCTGGCGCGCCTTTTTAACAGCATGACCCAACTTGCGTTGGTATTTTAATGAAGTACCGGTAATACGGCGTGGTAACATTTTACCTTGGTCGTTCAAGAATTTTTTCAGGAACTCAGCATCTTTATAATCGATGTACTTAATGCCTAATTTCTTGAAGCGACAGTATTTTTTCTGACGTTTTTCCACTCTGGTGGTGGTCAGGTATTTTATATCGTTTGCTCTTGCCATTTTTTTGAAAATTAATGAGGTTTAGGAAGCTGATTCTACTGATTCAGTTTTAGCTGCTTTAGCAGGCGCGTTACGTTTACGATCGTTGTAAGCTACTGCATATTTGTCCAGGTGTGTAACCATGTGACGCATAATGTTCTCGTCACGGTTCAACTGGATTTCCAGCTTAGCGTTAAGGTCAGTAGGTGCTTTGAATTCAAGCACGTAGTACAAGCCTGTAGTTTTCTTCTGAATAGGGTAAGCTAATGAGCGTAATCCCCAGGCGTTTTCATGTACTATTTCTCCGCCATGCTCTTGTATAAGCGAAGCGAATTTTTTCTGAGCATTCTTGAACTCTTCCTCAGCCAACACTGGAGTGAAAACGAGCATTAGCTCATAGTTCTGGATGTTTGTTGCCATAAAAAAATGTGGTTAAAAAAATGATTGTTTATCCCCGCCAACTCCCGACTGCAACTTTTGGACATCTTTGCTAAAAAGACGGTCGGAATATTTTTGGGACTGCAAAAGTAGCAGAAATAATTAATATGGACAAATTGCAGGGAAAAATATATTCTGCCTCCGTTTTAAAAGGTCGTCATTTTGAGCGAAATGCAATGGAGCCGAAAAATCTATTATATTGAAGATGCTAATTAAGAGATTTCTCCATTTCGCTGCGCTACAGTCGAAATGACGAGAACGACGTTTCCCCCTTTTGTAACGGACAAAATAGCTATGGCTTAACCGTAGTTACCGGCGGCGCACTACCCCATCTCATAGCGTAGCTGATAAAGAAGTTCAGATCAACAGCGACACTTTGGTCGCCCTTGCCATAACCTGGAATATAATTAGGCGCCAATTCAGACAGAGAAGCAGAATTGAGTAGAAAGCGCATATTGATATTCCATCCGGCAAATATGTGCGGAATTACCTCCAGCTTAATACCAGCCACCACTTCGCCCCAATGTGCTGTATAGCTTTTGGCAGGTATGGTACCCCTATATTCTTTGCCAAATACACTTGTAATCAGATATTCAGCCTCTTGCCTGTTACCCGCACCCAGCCCATAATGCACCCCTATAAAAGCCATATCGAAGTCCCGGTCGGTCAACTTGTTCAGAAAAGATTTTTCAATCCCTGCATTTACGAAAAAGCCAGTGGTATTGTATTTCAGGTTAGGGTAATCTACTTTGCCCCTGCCAAAACCTGCCTGAGCAGCTATATAGATATTTTTGCGCAGCGCATAATCGGCCTGCACACCATAGCCCTGGTTATCCGGATTTAAAAGGTTAAAGCCGATACGCGCTATATCTACGCCAAAACGCAACTGATGTATATAGGGAGGCTTAGGCTCTTTTGCTTTTTTTGCAAGGGTATCGACAGCGGTTGAATCAACAGATTTGCTCTTGCCTTTTGCGAGTGTAACTGTCTTTGCTGTATCATTAGCCTGCGCAAAACCGCTTGCCGCAAATAGCAGCAGCGACAAGGTTACAAGCAATAGCTTACGAAAGCGATACATCAAAGGTTTGTACAATTACCGGTTGAAAAAAAAGAAAGACACGTTGATTGCTTTAGCATCGTTACCTACCACAAAGTCGCGTATCCACATGGAATCGATAACATTACTGGTGTGCCGTACGCTGTCAAGATTGTAAAAAAATGTATAGCCACATGCGTTGGAAATAAAGTGGAGATTAGTCTTATAAAAGAGCGTAAAGGTGTCAAACCGCGCAATAGTACTGTCAAACTGAATACTGTAACGCTGCACATTGGTATCGGGATTTAAAAGCGGATAAATAGACCCGTTATTTTGCGAGAAAACAATAGGTGTACTCACATCAATCAAAGTAATTCTCGAGTTCAAAAGTGTAGTATCAAAAAAGGCACGGCTTATGGTATCCCGTTGATTTGGCCCGCCTTTATCCAGCGTATCTCTTTTTATGCTTTCTGTCGAAAATTTAATATGAGACCGCACATCTACAGGCTCATAACATTCCTGTCCGGAATCGCAGGATGCAAATCCGACAAGTACGAGCAGCAATGCTATTATTTTACCTATTGTATATTTCAATCCTTTTGTATTAATCCTATTTTTTCAAAGCGCTAAGATTCTTGTCAATCTCTGCAATTACAGAATCAAGGTATTTTCTCAAATGTTCTTTCTCTGCAACATTACTTTCTCCACCTATCGACAGCATTTGCAAGTCCTGCTCCAAGGTCGCTATTTTAGCGATTTTTACTTCAATGTCTTTTTCCTGTTCAGCCAGTTTCTTTTGCAAGCGGTCATGTGCTGCCTGCAAGGCAGTGTATTGCTTCATGAGCAATCCCAGTTTCGACTGAAGTATTTCCAGCTCTTGCAAAAGATATAGTCTAAAAATTACGCGTGATTATTCCCTGATGACGGCCTGCAAATCCTTTTGATAAGCTGCTATCAACTGCTTCATCATACCATCCACTTCTTCATCAGTAAGTGTTCTGTCATTTAACTGAAAAGTAAAGCTAAGCGCTAAAGACTTTTTATCAGCACCTATTTTTTCATTCTCAAATACATCAAACAAGTCGTAGCTTTTTAAAGCTTCCCACTTCTGAGTTTGCGCTATGCCTGCTACTTTAGCATAAGGCACAGCTTTATCCACCACCAGCGCAAGGTCGCGTTTCATCGCCGGATATTTAGGCAATTCCTGGTATTTAATAATAGTTCCCTCTGCTGCATTTACCCAATTTTCAATATCAATTTCAGCATAAAAAACTTCTTGCTTAATATCGAAAGACTTGAGCTTCGCAGCATCTATTTTAGTTACAGAAGCCAGCACATCTTTGCCGCGCTTCCATTCCATCCCTTGCTCCGTAACGCTTTCCTGATATTTTTTAATACCGCATACTGTCAACAGTGCAGCTACAATACCTTTAGCGTTATAGATATCCGCTTTCTTAGTCGGTTGTTGCCAGTTTTGAGCAGTACTATTTCCCGTAATCCAAATAGCTAATTTTGCCGACTGGCGATATTTACCAACGCTTTCCTGTAAGTAAATATTGCCAAACTCGTAAAGGCGTAAATCCTGCGATTTTCGATTTGCATTATAGGCTACTACTTCCAGTCCGCTTTCCAGCATGTGCGGACGCATTACATCCAGCTCGCTGCTCAGGTTATTAATCATGTGCACCAGCTGCGGATGCTCGGGATAGTATTTGCTATTTGTAATAGAGTTGGTAACTATTTCCTGCAAGCCGGCACCGGTAAGGTACACAGCCATTTTCTCTTTCCATTTTCTTGCCGTAGGCGCAGGTCTGCGTTGCAACGAAATATTTAATCGCGACGGAATAGGCACATTGTTCAAGCCATCGATGCGCAACACTTCTTCCGCAATATCAGCAGGCTGATGTACATCTGCTTTATTGGTAGGCACTATTACTTCGATCTCTGTTGCAGTTTTATTTTTAACTACAAAACCCTGCGCAGTTAAGATAGTAGTTACTATCTCCGCTGCGTAAACCTTACCACACAATTTATTGATATAGTCAAATGCCACTTTGATACTGCGCTCCGGCAGTGGCACCGGATAAATATCAATAACTTCTGAAGCGATTGCGCCACCGGCTATTTCCAATATCAATGCAGCCGCACGCTTCAGCGCAGGCAATACCAGCGCTATATCCGCGCTTTTTTCAAAGTGGGTAGCAGCATCCGTACGCAGACCATGATGCAGCGAGCTGCGCCTGATACTACGTGGCTGAAACCAGGCACTTTCCAAAAATATATTTTGCGTTGCGTTACTTACACCCGATTGTGTCCCGCCCATTACGCCGGCAATGCACAGACCTTTTTCGCTATCGCAAATCATCAGGTCTTCTGCACGCAATTTGCGTTCTTTATCGTCGAGCGTGGTAAATAGTGTGCCTTCCGGCAAATGCTTTACATGGATGGCAGCACCTGCTATTTTATCATAATCGAATGCATGAAGCGGCTGACCATACTCGTGTAACACATAATTGGTAATATCCACTATATTATTAATCGGGCGCAAGCCAATCGCTTTAAGCTTTTGCTGCAACCAATCCGGCGATGGGGCAACCGTTACACCGGCAATTGTAATGCCGCTATAACGCGGACAAGCTTCTCCTGCAATTACGTTTATATTGATAGGCAAATTAGCGGTGGCGGCTGGTATTGCTGCTTCCGGCATTTTCAATTGCCATCTTGCAACATCGCCGGTATGTGCCTGTTTGAATGCACATACATCGCGCGCAACACCTATATGGCTCATTGCATCGCTACGATTAGGCGTAAGGCCTATTTCTATTGCCTGCTCTGCCGCAGGTATTTTAAAATAGGCTGCCGCAGCCATACCAATAGACGCATCTTCGGGCAATACCATAATGCCTGCATGGCTTCCGCCCAGACCTATTTCATCTTCAGCACAGATCATTCCTTCGCTTACTTCGCCACGTATTTTTGCTTTCTTAATTGCAAATGCTTCGCCATTCGTAGGATGAACCGTAGTACCAACAGTTGCTACCACTACGCGCTGTCCCGCTGCTACATTAGGCGCGCCACACACAATAGGCAATGCTGTGTCGCTGCCAACATTAACTGTAGTAATTTTAAGTTTGTCTGCATTAGGATGAGGAATGCAAGTAAGTACTTCACCTATTATCAAGCCCTCGAGGCTACCGGGTATAGATTCTGCTTTTTCCACAGCTTCTACCTCCAGACCAATGCCTGTAAGAATTTCACTCAGTTCGTCAACGGGAATAGGCTCGGGTAAATAATTGCTTAACCAGCTATAGGCAATGCGCATGTATATCGAAATCTTTTTATTAAAAATGGAAGCGCAAAGTTAACTGATAATTTGAACTATGCATAAACAGAAAGATGGTGCAAAAAAACCGTAAACTGGTTGCAGAATTTTGAAATTTCATTCGAAAAAACGATGTCATTTGTCAAGAATATAGTACTACAACATCGTTATGCAGTGGCTGAAAATCAATCTGGATTTTGCGGTACGCTATTTCGAAAATTATCGAACTATACATCCGTTACAATTATCACGAAAACCAATACAGCATTGGCCTACAGCGCAATCATCCTTTAAAAATCATCTAAATCAACCATGGAAAATACCGACGAAAACAAGTGTGTTTAACGGCACACATAAAGATGTAGACTAATGGTTGGACAAGCGTTTACGCAAAAAACGAGGGCATTATACCACTACCTTTACTGCACAGTATTGTAGCTACAACATCTATACTATCCTATAACCCTGAACTTAAATTGCAAATTCTGTTGATTACCTGTTATACCGCTGCCGGCAAGCGAAAGAAGGTATCTCATTAAAAATTGATAACCACAGACTGTTAATAGAGCGGTAATAAATTTGGGAGTTGGTGACACAGCGTTAGAAAATCGATAACTTTAATTTTAGAAATCAGAATATATAAATGAAAAAAGGCTTTGTGCTGTTATGTGTAGCGGCGAGTAACTTATTTTTTGCCGCAAATGCGCAAACAGGAAATGACCAACAGGTATGGGGACAATGGCAGGGAAAATATGCACCTGCTAAGGGCGAAATTGTGCTTCAGCCATCCTCTTACAAAATAGTAACGTTAAATCAAGAGGCTATTAAGCAAATGCTGGCTTCCGTTAAGACATCCAACAGCACTGCTCTAATTCAGTTACCAACTCCTGAGGGAACACAAATTCAATTTAATATTACCAGTAACGGTTTGCTGCCAAAGTCGCTACAGGAGCGCTATCCCGATATCATGACCTTTACCGGCGTGGCTATATCCGACAACAATATAGTGACGCGTATCGACTATACGTCGCACGGTTTTCATGCTATGGTAATGGATGGCGATAATACCTATTTTATAGACCCATATAGCAATGTAGCAGACGGCTATTATACTGTTTATTACAAGAAAGATTTTGAAAGAGCTGATGCCTTGTACATGGCATGTGAGCAAAGCGATGAAGAACAAAACATTACTCAAGGTGAGCGTGCAAGTCTGGAACACAGATTACCATCGATTCAACATAAATCATTTGGCGCTACGCGCAAAACATATAGGCTTGCATTGAGCTGCACGGGTGAATATGCGCAAGCGGTAGACGGGCCAACGCCCACGAAGGCAGGCGTATTGGCAGCAATGACTACTACGATGAACCGTGTGAATGGCATTTACGAAAAGGAAGTTGCCGTAACGATGGAGTTTATTGACAACGTGGATACACTTATATACCTGAGCGGCAGCACCGATCCGTTTACTGCTAATTTTAATGGACTGTTACTGCTGGAGCAG
>PJTT01000200.1_pt1 | contig 89764 bp, 83 predicted proteins | sample 1512261 | NCBI WGS metagenome assembly PJTT01 (sample SAMN08177685, study PRJNA422409) | Soil metagenome, whole genome shotgun sequencing project. | isolation source: Soil (2) enriched on wood chips | place: USA: Madison | collected 2015-01-15 | reverse complement strand
TGGCAATACCGGGGGGACCATGTCGGGCCGTTCCGGCTGCACCGGACGGCAGCTGCCACGTCGCCAGCAGGGCGAAGACGAAGCAGTCCCTCATGGATGGCACTATGGATGCAAATCCGCCCAACCAGCGCGATGAACGAGTCGCCGGTGCATGGGGCGAGGCTTTCCTCACCTATACAACAAAGCCGGACGACCGGCACGGAGGCGAACCTCGCCCCATGCCGCAACCACTTCGAAAATGCGGATGACAAGAGAACCCGCAGGCCAATTGGCTAAGCGGCAATTCTGCACGCCTATATCGAACGCAGCGATTTATCCTAGCAAAGAACACATTGAGCGCGGGCTAACCCCGCCCGCCCTCTTTCATGATACGGGCCTTGTCGCGGTTCCAGTCACGGTCGCGGCTGGTGGCGCGTTTGTCAAAATTCTTCTTGCCCTTACCGACGCCAATAAGAAGCTTGGCCTTGCCGTGATCATTGAAGAATAGCTTGAGCGGCACAATCGTGTTACCGGCGCGAGCCACTTCCTGATCGAGCTTCGACAATTGCTTCTTGGATACGAGCAGTTTGCGTGGCCGCCGCTCCTGATGATTGAAGCGATTGGCCTGCAAATATTCCGGAATATGGGCGTTGATCAGCCACAGCTCACCACTTTCGGGCGAAGCATAGGATTCAGTGATCTGCGCCTTGCCGAGGCGAAGTGATTTCACTTCGGTGCCGGTTAGGACAATGCCCGCTTCCAGCGTATCGCCGATCTCATAATCGAAACGTGCACGGCGGTTTTCAGCCACGAGACCGTGGCTGATCCATCCATTCTTGTTCTTATCGTTCTTGCTGTTCATAGAGGTCTAGATAAGACCTGCATGGGCCATTGCAAAGTCCATGGCGTCCTGGGTCGGCTTGGAAATGGGCACGAGCGGCAGGCGCACTTCATTGGCGCAAAGATTGAGCCGGTTGGCGACATATTTCGCAGGGGCCGGATTGGGCTCCATGAAGAGATCGCGGTGCAGATAGACCAGCTTATCGTTGATCTCGCGGGCAGTGTTGAAGTCGCCGGCCGTGCAGGCATCCTGCATCTGCGCGCAAAGACGCGGCGCAACATTAGCAGTCACAGAAATGCAGCCATGGCCACCATGGGCATTGAAGCCAAGCGCCGTGCTGTCATCGCCCGATAGAAGAATAAAGTCCTTGCCCAGCTTGCTGCGCTGCATGCTGGCGCGTTCGAGACTGCCCGTTGCATCCTTGACGCCGACAATGTTTGCATGGGCGTCACGCAGGCGAACAATAGTGTCCACCGAGAGGTCCACAATAGTGCGGCCCGGCACGGAGTAGAGAATGATCGGAATTCCTACGGCCTTGGCCACAGCAGAGAAATGCTGGAACAGGCCTTCCTGATTGGGCTTGTTATAGTATGGAACGACCGAGAGCACGGCATCGGCACCGGACTTTTCCGCATGCCGCGCCAGCGACACGGCCTCAGCTGTAGCATTGGACCCCGCCCCGGCGATCACTGGTACGCGCTTGTTGGCCACTTCGATACAGATCTGGACGATGCGGTGATGCTCTTCATGGCTCACCGTGGGGCTTTCGCCCGTTGTGCCCACAGGCACTAGGCCGTGCGTGCCTTGAGAAATCTGCCAGTCGACAAAGCTGGCGAAGGCTTTCTCATCCACGACCCCATCGCGCATGGGGGTGATGAGAGCCGTAATCGAACCTCGCAGCATTTGTCGGTATTCCTCAATTGGTGCCGGCATGTGGGGCCTGGCATTTTCGATTGTAGTTTGGTCGGGAACCCGCCGGTACCGAACAGGCGCACCATACTTTTATCGGCGGCGCGCCACAAGGCGCGTGAAACGTCTTGTGCGACGCTCTTATGGGTCGGTAAATGAGGCCATGTTGTCCTTCCTATCGCGCTCCAGAACAGTCCCGGCAGATCACGCCGCCTTTGCCGATCTGCCCGTGCGCCATATCGTCATGCAGGATGGGCACACCAGAGCCGCCGTCCATCTACGCAGGCAGTTCGGTGCAGGCCGCCTGCCGCTAATCTGCATTCCCGGCTATCATCGCAATATGAGCGATTTCGCCGCCTTTGCGCGCTCTTTCAGCCGCCACCATCCAGGCGACTGGCCCATAGTTTTGATCGATTTGCCCGGTCGCGGTCGCGCCGACGACAGACCGCATATCAAGGATTATGGCTCACTTGCCGACGCCAGAGATCTCGCCGACATAATCACCGCGCTTGGCATTTCCAAAGCGATTCTGCTTGGCCAAGGCCATGGCGGTCAGGTCGCTATGGCATTCGCCGCCGCCCACCCGCTGATGGTAGGTGGCGTCATCCTGCTCGACGCTGGCCCGATGACGGATTCTCGGGGCATTGTGCGACTGCGCAACAATATCGAGCATGTTAGCAAGCTACGCGGCAACGCCGTTGCTGCGGGCTTCCGGCGCATGCTGGCTGGCGATCATCCGGGCCTGCCAGATGAGGCACTCGATGCTCTGGCGTTAAGAACCCACTCATTCGACAAAAGTGGCCGCGCCCGCCCCCTGTTTGATATGCGGCTAATCGAGCTGCTCAAAGATTTCAGCTTTAACGATATCCTCGTGGCGCAATGGCCGCTTTATGATGCGCTCAAGCCACTGCCGCTCCTGCTGCTGCGCACGCAATTGACCGATCAATTGCGTCGCGAAACTTTTGAAGAAATGGTGCGCCGACGCCCCGACGCATCCGCTTTCACCATTTCAGGTCAGGGCTCCCCTGCCCTTTTCGACCAAAGCGAGGAAATCGACGCGGTGGCAAAATTCGTATTTGGAATTGGTGCAAGGATTGGCAAGGCCGGCTGATCCTCACACGCTTTCCGCAAGCCCCGTCTTTTTCGAATAGGCCGTCTCTGTCGCCAACAGCACTGCCTGTTCCACCCATTGCTCGCGTCTAATACGGCCTTTAACCGCGACGCGCCCTTCCAGCCAATCGAGATTGCTGGGGCCCCAGTCCGCGATCTGGTCGTAGTGATAAATTCCGAGATCGTGAAGCGCGGCTTCCGTTTTCGCGCCAATGCCTTTGATCTTTCGCAGATCGTCCGGCTTGCCACCGCGCGGACCTGGAAGTTCAGACGGGCGTTGCATCTCGTTGCCCTTAACCGGCGCAGTCACAGGCGGCGCTTCGCGCTCGGTCACGGCCGCCAACCGCCGCGCCGCTGACGGTATTGAGGCGGAAGAAGCCACCGCAGCTTGCGGCGCCGTCACCCGGACCCGCTGAATGGCGCCCCGGCGTATAGCAATATGCAGGCCATAACCTAATGCGCAGCCAAACAGGTAAGAAACCAACAGCAAGAGGGCGATCTCGATCACATGATCAAGGCTGACCATTGCCCACCCCAACGCCTTTCGGCTTTGACAGGCTGAGCCAGCCCGTGACCACGCCAACCATCAGCGCGCCCAGCATATAGGGCCAGTAAACGCTCACCAGAAAGATCAGCGATGCCCAAAAGTGCTGCAAGAAATGCCCCCGCCCTTTCCTTTACTTATCCCCGTCAGCGCAAGGCCTGTATATTATCGCCATACTCGACGGTCACAACGATGCGCCGGTTCTGCCTTTTGCCCTCCTGGGTGGCATTGTCGGCTACCGGCTGGGACTCACCATAACCGACCGCGTAGAGACGAGATGCATCCACGCCGCGTTCGATCAAGGCATTGACCACAGCCTCGGCGCGCGCCACCGACAGCGCCAGATTGCGCTGATCGTCACCATCACTATCGGTGTGTCCCTCGACATAAATTTTCGTTTCAGGACAAAGATAAAGCGCTTCGCCAAATCGATCCAGTTCAGCCTCGGCGCTGTCTGCGATGATCGCGTTACCGGACTGAAACAGGATCGCATTATGCGCCGACAGCTCGGCAACACGCGCCTGACACAAAGCGAGCTGAGACGGCTGGGCTGGCGCCGGTTCCTCTGCATTAACAGGGGCTTGCTCGACGTGCGCAGAGGCTTCAACGGCAACGTCCCCGGCGTCGTCCTGCGGTTCCGCACTCTCTTCAGCGGAGATGGCAGGCGGCTCAGCGGGGTGGATTTCTGCACTATCAGGCGGTGGTATTTCCGCCTGTGGCAGTTCGGTGGCCGCCGGCTCAATCTGTGTGGCGGCCAGCGAAATTCCCTGTGGCACCTCACGGTCAAGCAAAGCCTGAATGGAGCGATAGGCTGGCCCCGAACTGGCGATGCCGGAGAGTGTCAACACATTGCCATTCAGCACGAAACGGCCTTCCGACATCTGATCAAGCACTCTGAGCCCGAAATCGACGCCGGACTGATAGTAGGCCGAGGCGCCGGAGCCGAGCTTGAGGTAATTCACATCGGCATTTTCTATTTCACCGAAGGCGTCGCGGGCGGCCTGGTTCGGGGCATAGCCATCGAACACCAGCACGCCACCTTCCTGGCGCGTGACGCTGACCCAATAGTCGCTGACCGGCGGTGGGGACAAAGTCACAATCGAGTTGGGCAAGGCTTCCGTTACAGCCTGAGCCACTTCGATATTCGGCGGCGCGCCGGACAGCGTACTCACACCATCGACGATACTGGCGCTGCCGTGGTCAAGGCGCGCCAATTGCTCGATCAAACTGCGTGTCAGATCGCCGAAACCGTCGGGCGCCCCCGATGCCAGGGACAGGCCGGTTGCAATTGGCAGGCCCGAAACGTCGGCGGTGCGGATCGTTTCGACAATAGCGTCTTCGGGAACATGGCCGGATACTGCGATGCGCTCTCCATCAAACTCAGCAGTCCACGTATAAGGGCGCGCAAGAGCCGGGATCACATTGACCTGCCCCAGCGTTACGCCATTAGGCAAGTCAGCCAAGGCCATCTGCATGGCGCCCAGCGCACGCTCCGTTTTGGCGCGCCCTTCGACATTCAAAACAAGGTCGGATAGGCGAAAGACACCTTCATCGACAAGTTCGGCCTGCGCCAACACAAATTGCAGGCCAGCTATCCAGCTGTCTTCGTCTGGATAGCCAGAGCGAATGGAGAGATCGGCGATATCCAGACCATCTTGAGCAGTCAAAACGTCTAAAAGACTCGAATTTGGCACGCCACCTGAAAGGCTTAGCGCGCCGTCTTCAATTGTCACATCGACTTGATACGGCGCCATAAGAGGCGCAATGGCAACATGATCAATGACAGTACCGATCCCGCGAATTGCGGCAAGGAGCGTGATCGCCTCATCGCGACGCGTATCGCTATCGACAGTTCCCGTCAGAAGAACGTCGCGTCCATCCAGATCAATATGGGCCCAGGCAAAGCCGCTATTTGCGAGCCCCGTGTCACCCTGCCCCTGCAAATCCGCCAGCATAGTCGGCGTCGCCATGGCGAGAGCGGCAACAGTACCGCCCAAAATTGTCACCGCACCCGGCGCCACCCATTTCAGGAGGTCCCTGATCATCCCGAATCCATTGAAAAACCGCAACTATTCAAAGGTTAGATGATTTGCGCAGAGGGAAAAAGAAAAATGGGGCTGCCCGGCATTGCGCTACAGCACGACCATCGCTGGCTTCTCAGGCCCCAGCACAAAAAGAAAGGCCCGGCAGAGCCGGGCCTTTCCCAATTCAGCAGCAATCCAAGGATTACTTGAATTCCTTCGAGGCCTTGAAAGTGACCTTGTAAGCGCCGTTCTGGTGAACTTCAGCACCGAGCGACGATTCAAACTGACCACCTGGCTTCCAGGCCAGCGAGGCCTTGCCGTAGAAGTCGGTTTCGTCGACAACCGGAGCGGAAGTGCCATAGACGCCGACTTCACCGGTGAGTTCGATGGTTTCGGTGACGGCAGCAACGATCTGTGCAGCAACCTGGTAGATTTCGTTGTCGTTAGTGGAGGTGTCGAAATCGAACCAACGAGCGCCGAGGTTGATCTTAACGCCTTCAGTAACAGTTGCACCAACCGAACCGCCGAAGCCAGCAGCATTGGTCACAACACCACCAACGTCAGCCGAACCAAATTCACCCGACAGAGCGACGGTGAACATGTCGAAAGTACCCTGGCCCGAAATCAGAGCATTCCAGGTCGAGTTATCGAAACCACCAACTTCAGCTGCGGAGTAAGCAAATGCACCGCGAACCTTGAAGGCATCGAAGGTACCGGTCACGCCAGCGTGAACAGCCCATTCATCAACGTTACCGGCAAGCACGCCACCAGCAAGACCGGTGATGTGAGCGGTAATGCCTTCACCGGCATATTCGAGAACACCAACGAGGGTGCCAGCTTCAGCCGACGAACCATCGAGGTTTTCGAGGCCGCCCTTGACCTTGATTCCGTTGCCGAGATCGGAAACGACCTGGATAACGTGACCACCGGTTTCCGGGAAATACAGACCATCAACGCCGTCATCATTTTCTTCCGACAGGAAGAGGCCGAGCCAGTTGAACGGCTCATCGTCGTCCATGTTGGCGATCGAGCCCTTGAGGCCAGCCATCAGAGTGGTTGTATCGCCAACGGACACGAAAGCTTCGTCGAGCAGAACGCCTGCATCGGCAGCAGCAGGAGTAAGACCAAAGCCAGCATTGTTGACTTCATGTGCGCCACCAGCGACGTCGATCTTGATGGTTGCCGAAGCAGGACCGAAGTCGCTTGCAGCGGTACCAACGAACTTCAGCCACATGTCGACGTCAGAGCGCCAGTCCTTGTCGAAGGTATCAGCACCAACAACGACTTCATCGTTATCGATCAGATCGAAGAAGCCATAACCTGGAGCCGTACCGTTGAAGTCACCCCAGTTGAATTCATAGGTGACCTTGCCGGAGATGGCGAGGCAGTTGTCCGAGGACGAGATGGTCAGGCCGGAAATGCCCAGCGAGTCGCAAACGTCCAGCGAGGTGAGAACGCCGAGATCGGCAGCGAAGCCAGCGGTCGAAAGACCAGCGGCAGCAACAGAACCGAGGATAAGGCTCTTGAGTTTCATTAGTTGACCTCCAAAGTCAGTCATTCTTGTGCCGGTTACCCAGCGGTTTGTCGAAACGCGACCACACAATTCGTGGTGCTGTGTGTTGCCGTCGCGTTGCGACCGACAAACGATCCCATGCATGGATTCGCAAGACCCACTCTACGCATGGAAAAAGCTGACGCAATCGCGGCAAGCAGGTTTTGGGGCTGACACAATGTGGTTGCATTGCGGCTGTTGCAGATTCAGCACACAGATGGAAACGCACTGTTAACTGGATTAAAGAAATCGTTAAAATTGCCCGGAAGCCGGGTGTTTCAACTGGTCTGATGGCTGTTTACACCGTGCAAAGGCCAGCCCAAACAGTGGCAGAGCCATGATGGAAATAAGGAGGCTGCATGGGTGAGGCACGTATTGCGCTTGTCACAGGGGCCACTTCCGGCATCGGGCAGGCGGTCGCCCGGGGGCTGGTGAAAGCAGGTTGGAGCGTCATAGCCTGCGGCAGGCGCGCCGACAGAGTTGCGATCCTGAACGCACAGAATGACACCGATGGCATGGTTTGCGACGTCACAGACCCCAATTCCGTCGCCGCGATGTTCGAGACAATTCGGGAGCGGCATGGGCGGCTTGATCTCGTGTTCAACAATGCCGGACGCTTTGCGCCGGCAACGTCGTTCGGCGATCTTGCGGTCGAGACATGGCGCGAGATGGTCGACACCAATCTCAATGGCGCCTTTTATGTCGCCCGCGAAGCGTTCCGGCTAATGCGTGAGCAGAGCCCGCAGGGCGGACGCATCATCAACAATGGATCTATCTCGGCTTACGTGCCCAGACCGCAGGCGGCGTCTTACACGACGACCAAGCATGCGATCAGCGGGCTGACGAAAGCCATTTCGCTGGATGGCCGCGCCTTTAACATTGCCTGCGGACAAATCGATATCGGCAACGCCGCTACGGACATGACCAGCGCGATGAATGCGGGATCGCTGCAGGCCAATGGTACGATGATGCCTGAGCCCACATTCGATGTGGCGCATGTCGTGGATGCCGTTCTTTATATGGCCGGGCTGCCGCTTTCGGCCAATGTGCAGTTCATGACTGTGATGGCCACCAATATGCCCTATATTGGCAGGGGATAGACCGTGGATACCCCAGCTCCATTCGAGCCTAGCTCTCATGGCCTTCCCGCCTGAAATCGCTCCACCGGACCGATTTCGCCTACGGCACGGCTTGAAGTGTGCAGTTCATAACTGTGATGGCCACCAATATGCCCCATATTGGCAGGGGTGACGTCGGCCCTTAGGCCGACCACACTTTTTTGCCATTGACCCAGGTGGACTGAACCGTCCGTTCGTCGGACAGGTGCACGAAATTCGCCAATGCCGCCCTGCGCAGATGGCCATGCGTCTCTGCAAGGCCAATCGCCTCTGCCGGATACAGCGCCGCCATGCGGAAGGCTTCTCCGGGCGCAAGGCCGATCGTGTTGACCATGAAATTGACGGCATCGATCATGTCGAGATCGGCACCGGCCAGCGTGCCATCGGCAAGGCGCAGTGCGCCGTCAGCTCTGGTGATTGTCCGCCCGTTAAGCGTGAACTCGGTCAAATCAGTGCCGGTCTGCGACATGGCATCGGTCACGAGGAAAATCCGACCGGGACCGGCCTTGGCGCGCAGAGCGGCTTTGACAGCAGCGGGGTGAACGTGAATTCCGTCGGCAATCAATCCGGCAAAGACTGATGGTGTATCGAGAACTGCCCCGACAAGGCCAGGCTCTCGATTGCCGAGCTGGCTCATGGCATTGAAGAGGTGGGTGGCCATGCTCGCACCTGCCGCAAAACCCGCCTTTGCGCCATCATAGGGCGCATCGGTGTGACCGAGACTGACAATGACGCCCGCCCCAGCTAGCGCCGCAATCTGTTGCGGCGTTGTGGATTCGATGGCGACCGTACACAGCAAAACAGGCAGGACCTTTGCGGCCTCAACGAGGCGAGCGAGGTCGCTGTCCTCCATTGGGCGGATCAGCGCCGGATCATGCGTCCCCTTGCGCGCAAGCGACAGGTGTGGACCTTCCAGATGTAGGCCAAGAAAACCGGGCACCCGCTGTTCTAGGGCTGCGACCCCGGCCGCTATGGCAGCGACATTGACCGCGACGCTGTCGGTAATCAGCGTCGGCAGCAAGGCCGTGGTGCCGAACTGCGCGTGGGCCTGACATATGGTGCGAATAGATTGGAGCGTCGGGGCATTGTTGAACAACACCCCGCCCCCGCCATTGACCTGCAAATCGACAAAGCCCGGAACGATCATGCCGCCATTGAGGACGACACGCTCTGCACGGGCAGGAATATCGTCCTCTGCAACAATGCCGCAGACAAAACCGAACTCGATCAGCAGTGCCGCATTTTCGTGCCAGTCGTAACCATCGAAAACGCGCGGCGCCGCAACGGCAAGAATGTCGCTCATATCGTCTCCGTGACCTTGCGCAGCATGGGCGGCTCGTCCGGGTTCAGCCCGCGATGGCGCGCCAGCGCCTCGACAAATCCATAGAAGGAGACGATCAGCGCCAGCGGATCGGTGATGGGATGGCCGGTTGCAGCGAAGGGCAGTCGCGTGGCAGCGCCGGGCCGGTCGCTGGTGAGGAAAGCCCGAGCCCCCTGCCCGGCCAGCTTATGCGCCATGTCGGCCACTGATGCTTCGGCTGCGTCACGAGCGGCAAGTCCGAGAACGGGATAGCCGGAAGTTACAATGGACACGGGACCATGCATCACTTCGGCGGCACTGTAAGATTCACCCTGAATGCCGCAGGTTTCCTTGAATTTGAGCGCTGCTTCATTGGCAATGGCAAAGCCGGGGCCGCGGCCAAGCACATAGAGAGCGGAATGGCCATCAAGCGCCGGGATCATGTCGGACCAGTCGCAGGCCACGGCCTTGGCGAGACTATCCGGCAGTGCATCAACAGCCTTCAGCAGCTCTGCATCCCCGCTCCAGCGCGCGAGCAAAGCGAGGCCTGCTACCACAGAAGTCACAAAGGTCTTGGTCGCCGCGACACTTTTCTCCACGCCAGCATGCAGATCGATGGTGAAATCGCTGGCCTCCGCCAAAGGCGACCCCATCGTGTTGGTAATGGCGATGGCGGTGGCGCCGGACTTGCGCGCAGATTGGGCCATGCCGACAATGTCCGGGCTTTTGCCGGATTGAGAAATGGCAATGGCAGCGGCACGATCCAGTTTCAGGCTCTTGCCGTAGATCGAAGCAATCGAGGGGCCAACCGATGCCACCGGCAGGCCCAGCGTCAGTTCAATAGCGTATTTCAGATATGCCGAAGCATGGTCTGAGGAGCCACGCGCAACAGTGACCACAACCGATGGATCGAGGCTGCGCAGGTGCGCGGCTGCATCATCAAGTATCGGCGCGGAGGCTTTGAGAAAACCAGCAACCACTTCAGGGATCTGGTCAACTTCCTGACGCATATGAGTTTGAGCGCTCATGACGTGGCTCCAATATTGGCGTCACCGAGACGCAGCTCGGCAACAAAGTCATAGGTATCGCCCCGATAAACGGAGCGGGTGAATTCGATAACGCGGCCCGACGACAAGTAGGAAATGCGCTCGATGTAGAGGCCTGCCGACCCAGACGGCACCCGCAACAGATGAGCGTCGCTTTCAGCAATATTGACTGCGCGAATGCGCTGAATGGCTCGAACGGGATGCATGTTGAAACTGTCGAGGTATTTATACAGGGACTCGCCGACGCCCTGCGGGTTTGGCAGGATTGATGCCGACAGGCTGGCGCGCTCGACGGCGAGTGGCATGTCGCCTGTCAGGCGCAAGCGATCAACACGCGCCACCTTTTCCGTCGGCGTTAGGCCAAGAGCGACGGTTTCCTCGGGCGAGGCCGTGTAGATGCCGCGATCCAGCCACTCGGCCCGTACAGACATGCCGCGCCTGGCCATATCTTGGGAAAAAGACGTTAACTGAGACAGCGATTGCTCAACGCGCGGCGTTTGGGCGGCAACAAAAGTGCCGGAGCCGTGCCGTTGCACCAGCACATTGTTCCGCACCAGTTCTTGCAAGGCTTTGCGCACGGTGACCCGCGAAACATTGGCCCTCAGCGCAAGGTCGCGCTCGGATGGCAAAGCATCTCCTGGATAAATCGCTCCACGCTTTATCGCATCCTCAATCCAGCGCTGCAGCTGCAGATAGAGGGGGCCACCGGTATGCAGCGCCAGGGGGCTATCACGGAAGATGTCTGCGTTCGCGTCTGCCAAACCATACTCCGCCCCGGATCAACGGGCCGCTGAAGCAATTGAGGAATGGAAACACAATACCAATAAAATACCATTCGCCAAGTGGTATTTTATTGGCATCAGCTAGCGGCGATGCACAAGCTGGTTTGCACAGCGCAAGACCGGCAAATGTGAAATTGCTTCGGCATCAATTTCGTCCATGTTCTCAATGGTAAAGCGATGGCTCTGGCCCGGAAATAGCGTAACCAGCATGTCACTTATGCTGGCATCTGGCGCCAGGCGATCGACGAAAATGCAAACATCTTTGAGCAGGGACTTCGCGGTGACCGTCAGTTCCAACTGGGATTTTCCAAGTCTATTCAAGGCTATAGCGTAATCCGGCGCAGGCAGGTTGAGATCGACATCCTCGTTGAACCAGTGCAGCGCCGTTCGGTCGTGCATTGTGGCAACCAGCACCTCTTCCGCCGAATTGTCGGGCGTCGCAACCTCTTGATGTATAAGCAATTCTGCCGCTGAGAAGCGATCGGCGCAGAGCCGCCAGTGGGTCCATTCGGCCAGAATTGTGCCATCGAAACGGACGCGCTTGACCGTCACCGGGCCACGCCAGAACAAGGTTCTTTCGTTGACAGCGACGACAGCCAATCGTGACGCGCGGGGCTGTATTGTCAGCAGACTGTTGGCATTGACCGTGCGCAACGCGTACCAGAGCGGTTTTTTGCGACCATAACCGTCAATTGCGGCCCATGAGGTGACCGGCCAGCAATCATTCAACTGCCAGACGATGTTGCCCATGTTGCGCGGACGATGACTGCGCATATGCGCGATGCCGAAAAAGATGGCGCGTGCCTGATTGAGCTGGGTGGCAAAATGCCAGTCATCCATGCTTTGTGGCTCGGGCAGATGTCCCTTCAAACCGCGCAGCAATTTATCGTTGCCGATCGTCGCCTTCTGGTGATGCCAGACGCCCGGCGAGGTCGGCGTCAGCGGATCGTCATGCACTGATTGCGTCAGCGTGGCCCAAGTCGGTGGCGCCTGCCAGCCGAATTCCGAACAAAAGCGCGGCACGCTGTCTGCGTAATGCTCATAGCCGATGTCGTTCCACACATCCCAGAGGTGCGTACAACCATGCGCCGGGTCATTGGGGTGAATTTCCATCGAGCCTGAATAGGGCGAACCAGCCCAATATGGCCGGGTCGGATCGAGTTCAGCGACAAGACGCGGCAGGAGATCGAGATAATAGCCCTCGCCCCAGCTGCGACCTTCGAGGAAGGGCTTCCAGCCCCAATCGAAATAGCCCCAGATGTTTTCGTTATTGCCGTTCCAGATGATCAGCGCGGGATGCGGCATGAGACGGACGATATTGTCGCGCGCCTCCGCCTCGATCTCGGCGGGCAGATCGCCCTCTTCAGGATAGGCCGCGCAGGCAAACAGGAAATCCTGCCAGACCAGCATGCCCGCCCGGTTGCAGGCTTCGTAGAAAACGTCTGTTTCATAGATGCCGCCGCCCCAGACGCGGAGCAGATTGATATTGGCGTCCTTTGCCTGCTCGATGCGAGCCGCGTAACGCTCAGGCGTGACCCGTGGCAGGAAACAATCGTCGGGAATCCAGTTTGCCCCACTGATATAGATGGGCACATCATTGATGACGAAAGCGAAGGGCGTGCCGTGCTCATCGGGCGTAGTATCGAGCCGCAGGGAGCGGAAACCAATGGCACGACTCCAGCTATCGAGCACCGTTTCACCGGCCAGCAGCTCGACCGTGAGATCATAGAGCGGCTGATTGCCCAGATTATGCGGCCACCAGAGTTGCGGCGCTTTAACCAGCAGATCGAGGCCGACAGCGGCAACGTCGACGGGTCGCACTTCGGTTACGCCTGCCACCCTGACGCGCAGGGTTAGTCCCGCTGCGGCGCCGTCCAGATCAGCGTGGATTTTCACCCGTCCATCCGCACCGTCCAGCGCGATTTCCGGCCGAATGCGCCTCAGCCGTGCGCCGGACCAGCTTTCGAGCGTGACGGCCTGCCATATGCCCGCCGTAACCAGTGTCGGGCCCCAATCCCAGCCGAAATTGCAGGCCATTTTGCGCATGAGATTGGCCGGGCCGGGATAATTGTTGGGGCGCGGCTCATATTGCGCTTCCAGCGCCGCGCCGCGTTTCCAGGCAGATTCGAACGTTATTGTGAGATGGTTTTCGCCCGCCAACAGGTGCGGGCGCAGGTCGAACCGATAGGTGCGATTCATATTGGCGGTCTGGCCGATGGCAACGCCATTCAGCGTGATGTCGGCAAAGGTGTCGAGCCCGGTAAAGACAAGTTCGACATGCTCCGCCCCATCATCCTGCCAATCAAACCGGGTTTCATAGCGCCAGTCGCACCGACCGACCCAATCGACGCTGATTTCATTCATGTCGAGATATGGATCAGGAATGAGCCCGGCGGCCAGCAGATCAGTATGCACCGTTCCGGGCACGCTGGCGGGGATGGCTTCGGGCAAGCCGGGCCGCGCGCCGGGACCGCCCAGACAAGTCAGGTGCCAACCGTCGTGAAGGGAACGTGACTGACGCATAATTGGCCTCTGATATCGATACAGTGCTTCCATACATGAGCAGGCCGACGCTGTCAGGCACCGGCGGCGCAAGATTTTGCCTCCGCGAAAAAATCATCGCGTCTTCTGTCGAAGCGCAGGCGCCCCTCTCGTCGCATTGGTGATAGAGTTTTTCTCTCAAGGAGACATGCCATGACCGACACTGCCAAAATCGACCAGGACCGCGATCTGGTGCTCACACGGCTGATCGACGCTTCACCCGAAGCGGTCTATCGCTGCTGGACGGACCCTGCCCTTTTGCCCAAATGGTTTGCCCCCAAACCGTGGACCACACCGCGCGCCAGCCTGGACGCACGCCCCGGCGGCCAGTCTTTGGTCGTCATGGCCGACGAAAACGGCAATGAATATCCCAATCCCGGTCAATATCTGGAAGTCGTGCCAAACCGTAAGCTGGTGTTTACCGACGCCTTCATTGGCGACTGGACTCCATCGGAAAAACCCTTCTTCACCTGCGTGCTGACCTTCGAGCCCGAAGACGGCAAAACCCGCTACACCGCCGTGGCGCGGCACTGGACCAAAGAAGATCGCGAGGCCCATGAAAAGATGGGGTTTCACGAAGGCTGGGGACTGTGCGCCGCACAGATGGAGGAAGTGGCGAGAGGGCTGTAGCAAAGCCCAATCGCGCCGCTGGGAGTAGAGGCAAGGGAACCGAGTGTATCTGGCTAAAGGATAAGTGGCAGGCCGCAACCGAGGCAACCGAGAACTAAGCCCGCGCTAATGATCTTTAAACATGTCTATGAGCGAACGGCCCCACTAGGGTGGTTTGCGGACTGGCGGCTTGGCGCTGGATTTTGCACACTAAACCACCCATTCGATCTTACAGAATTTGGTTGGCGCGAAAACGTCACTTCTGTTGGCAGCACGTTTGGGCGTGAAGCGACCCTAAGCCAAAGCGTCTCTAAACCTTATTCCATGCCGCGAATACTTGATTAAATAACGCTTGCGCTGCGTCATCTTTCTCCAAAGTTATGATCGCATTGCGTCCAACACTATAGACCACCGCCAAGTCCATCCACTTGCAATGTTGAAGCAAGCTAGCATTTGTTGCCCGATCAATTGCTGCGTCACTCAAGGCAAATAAGAACGAGTTGCCCAAAATCCGCGCCGAAGCGCCCACTAGTGGCTTGCCGGGCACCAGCTCTTCGTCTTTCAGCAAGACACCTGACAAACTAGCAATCGCGCCGCCCACAAACGCTTCATCAATGTCGAAATTAATTTCCATCAAATGGCTGGCCGGAAGGCTTGGATCAGCACTCTTGCGAATTGTGACAGAGACTCCAAGGCTGCGGGCAGGAACCTTCGCTTTGCCGATCAACGTTAGTTGTCCTGTTTCCTCGCTCCCAAACGTCCAGTCGATAGTACCCTTGAATGGTACGGCACCGCTTCGCCCGTCGTGGGAAGCCTCCAGCAGCAGCGATTGGCTCCCTGCTTGCACTGCAAGATCGACTGTCTCTGCTAGATCGTCGGTCCCACCGACTACGTCAGTGTCTTCCCAGTTGCTTGCCTCTTCGTCTGTATACGGAGTCTTTGCGCAACCGCAGCCAAGTGCCTGCTCACCACACGCGGGGCACTCTTCAACGTCGCAGCTCGCGACATGTAATTGGCCTAGCAGGACACCACAATCGTTGCAGGTCGGAGATAACCTTCGCCGTTCTGTACCTTGCCAATTTTCGTCGCCGTATGGAACGCGCGGCACTAGATGTTCAGCTAAATAAAACTTCTCGTATTGAGCGGCCTCGATCCTCTGCGGCCAATGAGAGACCATCGCATGGCCATTATAGATGACCTTGTTCTCACCGACTTCAAGGTCTCTAGGCAAAGCTGTGCGGCGTCTTACCGTAGTCTGCCTGCCAAGCTTTTGTAGAATTAGTTTGACGACCCTCCGTGTCCCCATCGTTCGATAGTCGATGTATCCGGTGGTATCGTTAATGCCTGGCACGGCAGTATCGTCGAGGCGCAATGGCAGTATATATTCACGATTTTCGTTAAATGCCCGTGCTTGTACCTGAGCAAGCTCGTGCTTCGTCCAGCGCTTTTTGACGTAATGCTCAGAGATGACAACAATACAAAAGCGGGCTTTATCCCGGTAGACGGTTTGAAGGTGTTGGTAGAGGTCCTTCCCCCACAACTCTGCCGAAAAATCCTCATCGTAAAAGACGTTGACGCCTAGGCGCCTTAGCGCGCGGGCAAGACGTTTGACTGTATCCCGATCTTCGCCAGCGAAGGATAGAGCCAAATCGAAATCGTATTCCGGGGCGTCGTCTGGCAATTCCCATTCCTTGTCCAAGAAGTGTATTTGGCAACTTATGCCCAGTCAAAACGTCAGCGACAGGGTCTCTCCGGTCGGGGAACCCAGCGAAGAGAAATGGTGCAGACGCGCGATCCCCCACGATTAGGATATTGGTAAAGTACAAATGTCTTACAATAAAGACTATGCGGCCAAATTGGAGAGACACTCGCCTCGGCGACCATGTGCGGAACTTAACTATTCAGGATAGCGAGCATCAAGGAGATGATTAAAGCAGCTATCGAGTGCTTTGTAGGCAACCATCTTGGTCGCCGACCGAACCTCTGGTGGAATTGGTGAGCTGTAGCCTGCAAACGGCGACACATTGCCACTTCGTGGTGATAAGGCAATATCGCGCTATAGAGCGCAATCGGCGGAAAGTGGCGGAGAGGAAGGGATTCGAACCCTCGAGACCGTTCCCGATCTGCACCCTTAGCAGGGGTGTGCCTTCGACCACTCGGCCACCTCTCCGGCGGGGTCGGGTCTAGCTGGACCGTTTCGGGATGGCAAGCGGTTTTTGTCTTCTTCCAGAGCCATCGCGCCATGTCCGCCCATCGGGCGCAGCGCGTGGCTCATAACCTTTTCAATACCATATGGAGAAACAGCGGGATCAAAGTCACGCCGGGGCGACAAAGGTAACGGCTCTCTAAGGGGTTGTTCTTAGGGCTGTAAACGTATTCGGCCTTCTCGCCGCACAGGTGTTTGCGTGTTTGACTTCTTCGTCACCAGCCATGATCTGCCCTTTGTTCTGCTTGCCGCTATTGTCTGCCTGATCTCTAGCTATGCCTGTATTAGCCTGATGCATCATGCGCGCCAGGCGCAGGGGCACATGCGCAATGTGTGGAACGGGATTTCGGCGCTCGCCGTCGGCCTTGGCATCTGGGCAACCCATTTCATTGCCGTTCTGGCGTTTCGTCCGGGCTTTGCATTTTCCTACGATCTGGGCATCACGGCTCTGTCACTGTTGATCGCAATTGTGGTGTGCGGCGGCGGCATCAGCCTGGCCGTGCATGGAAGGGCACGGCTCGATAGGGTTTTGGGCGGTGCGACGGTTGGTGTCGGCATATCGACCATGCATTATACCGGCATCGCCGCTTTGATGCTGGAGGGCGACATTGGCTGGCAGAGCGGCGCGGTCACCGTGTCCATTCTGGCGGGCATCGCGCTGGGAGCGCTGTCTTTTGCCGCAGCGTCGCGCACCGGCTGGCGCTGGAAGCTGTTTGCTGCAGGTCTCCTGACATTGGCAATCTGCGCCATGCATTTTACCGCCATGGCCGCCGCCGATTTCACCAATTGCCTGCCGGTGTTGCAAGGCGCCGAACTTGATGGCGGCCTGATGTCCTTCGTGGTTGCGCTTATCTCAATTCTGGTGCTTGCCGCAGCCATTGGCAGTCTTGTGCTCGACGAAGCCGACCGCCGCCGGACGGCGCGGGAAGTCGCGCGGCGTGCAGAGGATGCGGCGCGCGTGGCGGAGGCCAATGAGCGGCTGAACCTGGCGCTCGCTCATATGGGTCAGGGACTTGCGCTGTTCGGGCAAGATGGACGGCTGGAACTGCACAATCAGCGGCTGGCGCAGTTGCTGGGACAGTCAGCCGACACCAATATGATCGGCGACAGTCTTGAGGACGTTCTGCTGCGCGGCCTTTCGGCTTCGGGTCATGGTTCGGACTTTGCCCAGGCCAGAGCCGCAGAATTGGCCGTTCAATATGACCGCCTGCTTGCCGAAGGCGGTGGCGAAACCATCCAGCCGCTTTCTGACGAGCGCACCTTCCGCATTCAACTCAGCCCAGCTGGGGACGGTGCGTGGATCACCACGGTTGAGGATATTTCGGAAAGCAGACGCAATGCGGCGGCGATTGCGCATCTGGCGCATCATGATTCTCTGACTGGCCTGCCCAATCGCGCGCATTTTGGACAATTACTGTCCGGGGCGCTCACCGAACTCGGCACCGGCGCAGAAAAGCTGGCCGTTGTTGCGCTCGATCTCGACCGGTTCAAGGACATCAACGATGTCTACGGACATGCAGCGGGCGACCATGTGTTGCGGGAACTGGCCAAGCGCTTCGGCGCCCTCGTCAAGGATGGCGAACGGCTGGCCCGGCTGGGCGGCGACGAATTTGCCGCGATCAAGACTTTTACCAGCATGACGGCATTACGGGACTTCCTGACGCGGATCGAGCAGGCTGTGACGACCAGCGTGACTTATGGCGAGAACCTGCTGGCGCTGGGGGGCAGCATTGGCGTCGCCATCGCCCCCGATGATGGATTGGATGAATCCAAGCTGCTGAACAATGCCGATCTGGCGCTCTATCGGGCCAAGTCGGAACTGGACCAGCGCATCTGCTACTATGAAAGCGAGATGGACGAGGCGGCGCGCGAACGGCGTGCCATGGCCAAGGATTTGTGGGCAGCACTGGACGATGGCAGCCTCCATCTGGCCTATCAGGTACAGAAATCAGTCACGAGTGGTCTGACGACCGGCTATGAGGTGTTGCTGCGCTGGAACCGCCCCGGACATGGCATGGTGTCTCCGGCAGATTTCATTCCGCTGGCGGAAGAATGCGGCGCCATTTACTCGATCGGCGCCTGGGTGCTGACCAATGCCTGTCGGGAAGCGGCGCAATGGCCGGAGCCACATCGCATCGCCGTCAACGTGTCTGGCCTGCAATTGGTGCAGATCGAACTTGTCGACCTGGTGAAGCTGGTGCTCGCCGATTCCGGGCTGGCACCCGAGCGGTTGGAACTGGAAGTTACCGAAACAGCGATCATTTCGGATCGTAATCGGGCGCTGTCCGTGTTGAGCGCAATCAAGGCGCTCGGCGTCTCCATCGCCATCGACGATTTCGGCACCGGCTATTCTTCGCTCGATACGCTGCGCTCCTTCCCGTTCGACAAGATCAAGCTCGACCGCTCGTTCATGACGTCGGTGGAAAGCGACGACCAGGCCAAGGCCATTATTCGTGCCATTCTGGCGCTGGGCAAAAGCCTTTCGGTGCCTGTGCTGGCCGAAGGGGTGGAAACAAGCGAACAGCTTGACGTGCTGCGTGCCGAAGGATGCACAGAAGCGCAGGGCTTCCTGCTGGGCCGCCCGGGTCGGATCGATTGGCCCGCGGCAGTCCTTCAGATAGCATAAAAGCAAGGCCGAACAGACAGGGGGGCCGGTGGCTTCACGACCACCGGCCCCGCCCTATTCACGCATGAGCCGCATTTGCGGCTGACCATTGCCCCGTAGCGCGGGCGAAACACCCATCGCGTCAACGGTCGCAGACACGCGCTGCCGCAAAGCTGCAAACATCAGCTTGGGGGTGACATTGACCGGCTCGTCGAACTGGATGGTCACGGCGAACAGTTGCATCGCATTCTTCATCTGCACACCGAGCAGACGCCCCTTGAACGGCTGTTCGAGATAATAGCCCTTTACGCGCATACCCACCTGAAAGGGTACTTCAGCCCGATCCGGCAGGGCAGCGCGGGCGGTATTCCAATCGCGATAACCGTGGGCGCGGGCCACCTCTTCGAGCGCAGCTCCGTGGGTCAGCATTTGGCCTGCACGCGCTCGATCTTCGCGCAGGGTTTTGGCCTCGGACTTCAGAGTCTGGGCGGAGGGGGTATCGAGAGAAAAAGACATATCGGTCTCTCCAAATGGAGGCGACTTGAGACATGGGAGCCCGCATTGCCATGATGCGCCTTGGGAGGATGAACCGAAGGGATCATAAACGAAGGCTGGACTTCACCATGGATCGCGCGATCCGCGGGCGGCAGGCGCCAGCAACCAGCGCTGTAAATGCGCCTGGACCGACAGGCTGTCAAGATCGTGGCAATCAATTGCGGTGATGGCAGGATCAGACAATTGTGTTGGGACATTGCCGGAGATGGCGATAGGAGGGACAGACTAAAAAGGGGGCGACGATGACTGAACTTTTGCTGCTGGTAGCCGGCCTTCTGGGTGGCGCAGTCAATTCGCTGGCCGGCGGCGGCTCGTTCATCGTGTTCCCGGCGCTGTTATTTTCCGGCGTGCCGCCCATTCTGGCCAATGCGTCAAACACCTATGCCGCCCTGCCCGGCTATGCGAGTGGCGCTGTGGGTTATTGGAAGGCCATGGCGCCGCACAAGGACAAGCTGATCCTTTATGGCTTGATCGCCGCCGTGTTCGGCTATGTCGGCGCGGAATTGCTGCTTGTCGTCTCGGAGGAGCAATTTTCCCGCGTCGTGCCCTGGCTGATGACCTTTGCGGTGACGTTGTTCATCTTCGGCAACCAGCTCAACGCCGCCGTTAAGGCACGCAGTGGCGGAGCAAAGGGCATGCAAGTGGTAGGCGCAGCGCTGCTGCTGATACTTCTGGCGACGGTCTGTGTTTATGGCGGGTTCTTCAATGCCGGGCTCGGTATCTTGCTGCTCGCTTTCCTCGCCATGGCGGGCATGACTGACATCCACGCCATGAACGGGCTGAAGCTCTATGTTTCGTCCATCGTGGCGCTGGTGGCGGTGGTGCGCTTTGCCTTCAACGACCGGATCGACTGGTACCACGGCTCGATTGCGCTGGTGGGCGTCACCATTGGCGGCTATGTCGCAGCGCGGCTGGCCCAGCATATCCCGCGCAACTGGATCCGCATGGGCGTGATCATCTACGGGATTGGGATGACGGGGTATTTCTTCTGGACGGCGTATTTCGCTTGAGCGCGACCTCCCTTCTCCCCTTGTGGGAGAAGGTGCCCCGCAGGGGCGGATGAGGGGTCCGCGATAGAACGCAAACTCTGCAGGCGCGGAAACACCCCTCACCCGTCTCGCGCTGCGCGCGATCCACCCTCTCCCACAAGGGGAGAGGGGAGCCCCTACCTTAAATCTTCTTCACCCACACAGCCGCATCGTGAAAGGCTGCGCCGCCAAACGGAGGGGCGGGCTCGGCGCTGGTGAGCATATTGATGCCCTGCCCGCGCCTATGAGCTTTGTTGCGGTGCAAACCCTCGGCGATGAGGACGCCGGTGCAGAGCCCGGTATGCAACCGCGCAGTGAGTTCGACCTCTCCACGACGATTGCCGACAAGCACGGCGTCGCCTTCGACAATATCGAGACGGACGGCATCTTCAGGGTGAATGAAGACTGAGGGCTCGCCCTCGCGCTTGAGGCTACCCGGCGTCTGGTTGAAGGACGAGTTCAGGAACGCCCGCGCCGGAGAGGTGGCGAGCTTGAAGGGATGCTCTTTGTCTGCCGCCTCGTTGATGGCCCAATGATCGGCAAAGCGCGGCATGTCTGACGGATCGCAGGACCAGCGATAACCCTTCTTGTCGGCAACCTCCTGCCAATCGGGCTTGAAACGGAAGCGTCCGTCGGGCCAGCCAAAACCATTGGCAAAGCGGGCCGCATCGTCGGGGCGTTCACGGTCGATATAGCCGGTCTTTTCGACCTCTTCGATTGCGGGATAGTTCGAGCGGGCGAACGTGTCGGCCACAACATCACGATCTGAAATATGGAAGCTCGGATCGTCGCTGCCGAGGCGCAGGGCGATGGCATTGATGACATCGTGATTGGAGCGTGTTTCGCCGGGTGCATCGATAACTGCCGGACCATAGAGCACACGGGTATGGCCGCCGCGCGTGTAGTAATCGTTGTGTTCAAGGAACATGGTGGCGGGCAGGACAATGTCGGCCAGCTCTGCTGTTTCGGTCATGAACTGCTCGTGGACAACGAGGAACAGGTCTTCCCGCATCAGCCCTTCGCGCACCTTTTTCTGGTTGGGCGCGACAACGGCTGGATTGGTGTTCTGCACGATCATAGCGTGAACAGGCCCACCGCCCTGCAACGCCTTCGCATCGCCGGTGAGGATGGGGCCAATCTCGGACATGTCGAGAACGCGCGGATTGCCCTTTTGCAAATGACTGCCTTCGAGATGCGATTTGTTCAGCTGCCAGGTGCCAGAATTGGAGTGGAATGCGCCGCCGCCGCGATGCTGCCATGCCCCGGTCATCGCTGGAATGCACAGCGCGGCGTGAACCGCAGTCGAGCCATTGCGCTGGCGCGAAAAGCCATAGCCAAGACGGAAGAAAGTTTTGGGCGTCTTGCCGACGAGATGGGCGAAGGCCTCGATTTCGGCGACGGTCAAGCCGGTGATTTCAGCGGCCCATTCCGGCGTGCGGGTTTGAAGATGTGATTCAAAATCGGGGCCGAAGTCGGTGAATTTGGCCATATATTCACGGTCGGCCAATCCATCGCGCAGCAGGACATGCATGACAGCGACGGCCAGCGCCCCATCGGTGCCGGGGCGAAGGACGAGGCCCATATCGGCCTGTTCCATTGTGGCGTTGCGGTAGATGTCGATGACCACGATTTTCGCGCCGCGCTGTTTGCGGCCGCGCATGGCGTGGGTCATAACATTGACCTGGGTATGCACCGCATTGGTGCCCCAGATTACCACACAGTCGCTCTCGGCCATCTGCTCGGGATTGACGCCGCCGAGATAGCCAGTGCCAGCAATGTAGCCGGGCCAGGAGAGGCCAATGCAGATCGTGTCGTATTGGTGGGAATAGCCACGCACGGCGCGCAGGCGTTCGATGCCGTCGCGGTGCACATGGCCCATCGTTCCGGCATAAAAATAGGGCCAGACCGATTCCGGGCCGTGTTCGGATTCGACGGCGAGGAAGCGCGAGGCAATTTCATCCAGCGCGTCATCCCAGGAAATGCGCTGCCACTGCCCTGCCCCTTTGGGACCGACACGGCGCATAGGGTGAGTCAGGCGCTCGGGATGATGGATGCGCTCGGCATAACGGGCGACCTTTTCGCAGATGACACCCGCCGTATAGGGATCGTCCTTGGCGCCGCGCACGCGGCCGATTTTGCCATCGGGCAGAATGTCGACATCGAGCGCGCAGACTGAGGGACAGTCATGCGGGCAGACAGAGCGGATGGTGCGAGCGGGGGCTGGGGCGTTCATGGGCGAACGCTAGAACAGCGGGGCCATGGCGGCAAACGGATTGTGGTTATGGGAGGGATAAGGGCGTGTGATGCCCCCCCCAATTACCACAAGCGCAGCGCTGCCCTCGGACTTGATCCGAGGGCCTCTTATGGTTCAGCGCGAGGGATAGAGGTCCTCGGGTCAAGCCCGAGGACAACACTGTGTTTTGGAAAACGTCAGTCTCAGGCCGCAAATGCCTTGGTCGCGGTTTCCAGATTCCGCTTCGCCCGCGTCGCGGCATGGGTTGCCAGTTGCGCCGCGCCGCCGTGGAATTGGGAGAAGGTGATCCGGCCATTGGGCGCATGGATGGTAATGCCGCGCCAATTGGGGCGCACGGCGCGCACATCGGACCAGTCGAGCACTGTTTCTCGGCCCATGGCCGAGCGATGCGTCACCTGGCGCGTGTCCCAGCGAGTGTGGGTAAAAAGCCCAGCCAGCCCGATGCCAACGGAGCCGGATGCCAGCAGCAACACGGCGATATAGGTGGCGATGAGCTGGGTTGTGTCAGCCACGCTGCCCATGACGATGACGGCAAAGAGCAGCACGGCGGCCAGGGCAGCGGCGCCGTAGCAGGCGAAATATTCGACCAGCGAGGGACGAAGCTCAGCCCAGCCGCCCTCTACCATGACCCCCTCTTCGGGCTGGACCAAACGCAGCGCCAGAAAGGCAGCATAGCCGAAGGCCACCACGCCCGCAGCGCGCGCGAGCGGAAGATGCTCAGTGGCCGGAATATGCTTGAGAATGATGAGAAGGGTGATCGTAAACAGTGGCAAAGCCACTTCCTGCCAACGCAAAGGCACTCTTGTTCTCTCCAGGGTGCAGGCCGGCGACGCAAATTCGGCAAAGCTGATAGAGACATAAGGGGGATAAGCCAGCCGATTTGGCTATTCACAATTTCGCCATAAGTGGAACCGTGGCGAAGAGGCCACACCGCTGTACCTCAGAAAAAGAGTCAGGGCGCTGGCAAATTGAATCGCCAAACGCCCTTATCTCTTTGTATTGCAACGCTTTGTTCGCTCTCAACGCGCCGCGATTGGTGCGCCGACCATGGCAGCCGTCGCTTCTTCTTCTGCATCGACCACAGCCTCCGGCTCCTTGCGCAAGGTATTTGCAAGTGTGCGCTCTTCCAAGAGAAAGCTGAGGCCAAAGGCGAGGATGGCAGCGCCCGCAGCGGTATAGAAAACCGGGTGCAGTGCGCTGGCAAAGGCTTCGAGCACCATATTGCGCACCGGTTCAGGCAAGGCGGCGACGGCCTGAGCGCTGAAGCTACCGGTGCCACCGCTGCTGCCCGCAGGCATGATGTCGCCGAGGCGCGAAGCGAGGCCGCTGGTAAAGATGGCACCAAAGATCGACACGCCGATGGAGCCGCCGATCTGGCGGAACAGGGTGTTACCGGCGGTTGCCGTCCCGACCACTTCCCGCGGCACCGCGTTCTGCGTGGCGGTGACGCTGACGCTGTTGACCGGGCCAATGCCCGCGCCGACGAGGAACATATAGATCGCCACCAGCCATGAGGGCGTATCGAGCTGCATATTGGCGAGCAGGAGCAGGCCGATGGTCAGAACGAAGGTCGCCAGCGTCGGCAGCAGCTTGTAGCGGCCCGTGCGGGTCATGAAGAAGCCCGACAGCATGGACGCGCCGATCAGGCCCACCATCATCGGCACCAGTTGCAGCGCGGAATTGGTGGGCGAAATGCCCTTGGCCAATTGCAGATACATGGGCAGGAAGGTGATCGAGCCGAACATGGCCATGCCGACGAGAAAGCCTACGGCGCTGGTGACCGCAAAGGTGTTGTTGCGGAACAGGGTGAGCGGCAGAACAGGTTCGGCAGCGCGGGATTCGCCCCATAGGAAAGCGCCCAGCGCGACAACGGCGAAGGTGATCAGCCCAATGATCTCCACCGAGAACCATGGCCAGGTATTGCCGCCCAGCGATGTGGCCAACACGAAGGCCGTCAGCCCACCGGACAGCAGCACGAAACCGGCATAGTCGATAGAATGCTTCACACGCTCTGCGCGCGGCTTGAGCGCGACGCCGATCACCACCAGAGCCAAGAGGCCCAGCGGCAGGTTGATAAGGAAAATCCACTGCCAGGACAGGTGCTCGACGATGAAGCCGCCGGCCAGCGGGCCGATGACCGTCGCCACACCGAAGACAGCACCGAACAGGCCCTGCACCCTGCCCCGCTGGCGGGGGGGAATGATGTCGGCCACGACGGTCATCGCAACGACCATGAGGCCGCCGCCGCCGAGACCCTGAATGGCGCGGGCGATGATCAGGAAGGTCATCGATGTGGCCATAGCCGACAGGACGGCACCGCCAAGGAAGATGACGATTGCCGTCTGCAAAACGATCTTGCGGCCATAGAGGTCGCCCAGCTTGCCATAGATGGGCGCGACAACGGTGGAACTGAGCAGATAGGCGATGACTACCCAGGTGAGGTGATCGAGCCCGCCGAGCTGGCCGACAATGGTGGGCAGAGCGGTGGACACAATAGTCTGGCCCAGCGAGGCCAGAAGAAGGGTAAGGGCGACAGCACCGATAACCAGCCGCACGGACTGGTCCTGCGGCGCATCGGCCAGTTGCATGGGTTCGGACATTGGGGCAATCCTCAAAAAGAGAGGGTCGGCGTCCTGCGTCGGCCCTTGCGTATTCAATTCTGCGGGCATACATGTGCCTCAAGCAATTACATGTCAATAGCATGCAATTGTCGATGACATGCAATTTCATGAGGGTTGCCATGCCTCTGAGCACCAAGACCGAACTCAATGCGTTGCTGCGCAAGGCGGGGATCGAAGCGTCGACGGCGCAAGCGGTTATGGATATTGACGGTATGTTGCAGCAATGGCGGCGGCGAGCGATGAAGCGCGAGCTGGGCCAGCGGGCGCTGGTGGATCTGCGCATCGGCATCGATCTGGCACAGTTCGATGTTCTGGTTGCCATAGAGGGGCCAGAGCCGGAATTTGGCGAGGTTCAGGGCGAAACCATGGTCGCCAGCGTTGCCGAACGGCTCAATATTGATCCATCGCGTGCCAGTCGGCTGGTCAGCGAAATGGTGGAACAGGGATTTGCGCGGCGTGCCGTGAGCCAGGCGGACGCACGGCGGACTATTATTGAATTGACCGATCACGGTCGTGCCGTCGTCGAGGCAGTGCGGGCTTACAAATATCTCATCATGGGCGACTTTCTCGGCTCCTGGAGCCGGGATGATCTTGCAGCCTTCGTGCCGCTGCTGAAGCGCTTTGCGAGTTGGACCGACAATATTGACGCCAGCGTCGCGAAGTATGCGGCAGAGATCGACGCCCTTTCGCCAAAAGGCGAGACGGTTATCGAACCGGCGCAATAGTCACATCGAAATCGATTTAAATAGACAGATGCGCTCATTATAGCTAGCTGTCATTTCCGTTCGGGAGGGGAACGAAAATGACGACAGCGCGCCTGCCGGTGACGGCTCTGCTTGGGACGAATATGTTCTTCCTGGGCGTCACCTACGCGGCCACCATGCCCTATGCGTCGCTGGTGGGCGTTGATACGCTCGGGCTCTCCCCTGCCGTTTTTGCTTCAATCATGGCGACGGGACTGGTGCTGGCAACCTTCGTGTCGCTGGGGCTGGGCTATATTTCGGACAAGCTGCCCGACCGGCGTTTTCTGGTGCTGCTAACCGGTGTTGCGGGAATGTTGGCGCATGGCCTCATCTATTTCTGGCCGAGCCAGATTGGTTTCGCCGTGGCCATGGGTTTGATCATGCCGCTGGCTGGCGCCTGTTATGGGCAGTGTTTCGGCTATCTGCGCGTCTATTATCTCACCCATAATCCGGCCCGTGCTGACTTCATGGTCACCGCAATGCGAACCGTGTTCACGCTGGCATGGATTATCGTGCCACCAGCGGCAGGTTGGATCGCGGCGACGTTCAGCATTTTCGATGTCTATCTGGTGTCGTCGCTCAGCTATGCTGCGGTGGCGGTGATTTTTGCAGTGCTGATCGGCGACCGAACGACAGCCGTGCAGATCGCCGCGCCTGTCCGGGCCGAAGGTGCTTCGTGGACATCGGTGTTTCAGTTGCAGCCGGGCATTCTTGCGGGACTGGCCGGCCTCATCGTCATGATTGGTGCTATGCGTCTGCTGGCGCTGACCATTTCGCTTTTCATCGTCACCGATCTGGGCGGAACGCTGACCGACGTCGGATTTTATGCCGGTATCACTGCTGCGACCGAAGCGCCATTCATGCTGCTGCTGGCCTATCTCACCACTAAGGTAACCAAAGAAACGCTATTGGCCGGTGCGGGGCTGGTCATGGCTGTATTCATTGGCCTTGTCAGCATGCTGTCCAGCGTCAGCGAACTGTTCTGGTTGCTGGCGCTCAACGGGTTGGGCACGGCGGCGCTGATGAGCGTCAACATTCCCTATGTGCAAGACGCGATCAAAGGTCGAGTGGGACTGTCCACATCGCTGATGGATGTCGTGGCCATTGGTGCCAACCTGTTGAGCGCGGTGGCGTTCGGGCTACTGGCGGCAGGTGGGGATTACCGCTTTGTGCTGATGATCGCGGCAGGCATTTCCATCCTCGGCGCAGCGATCATGACACTGGGCAATGTATCAAGGCTGGGCGCAGTGACGAAGACAGCGTGAAGCGGCCACGGCCCTCGTCTGAATTGTCCCCACAGAGGCTGCCCTCGGACCTGATCCGAGGGCCTCTATCGTCGTGCAAAATGGTGTGGCTCTCGCAGTGGCCCTCGGGTCAAGCCCGAGGGCAGCGTGGTGTTCGCTGCGGCAACGCATTCAAAATGTGAGCAGAGTTAGCTCAATCCTCGGCGCGCTTCTTCTTGTGATCCTTGGGCTTTGGGGCCTTCTTCTTGGGTGGACGCGGCTCGCCTTCAGCCACCGGCTTGGACCATTTCGGTTTGCCCTTGTCTTTGGAGACGGGCTTATCCTTGGCGGCGAAAGGCCTTTCAGCCTTGGCAGGCCGGGCTTCACGCGCCGGGCGCGGGGTTTCCATGAAGTTTTCGAAGTCGTCGGACTTTGGCTTGGCGTAGCGTTCCTTGCGGTCGGCGCGTTCGGGGCGCGGCGCCATAGGATCGTACTTTTCCGGCGGGCCGGGCGGGCGACGCCTAGACTGTGGACGTTCCTGACGCTCGCCGGGGCTGTCGATTGCCGAGATGTGGACGCCACGCTCGCCGGTGCCGTTCTTGCCCACCGAGCGGAGGAAGGAATCGACCTTATCGGCGGCGACTTCAAAATGGGTTTCGGTGTCGAAGATGCGGATCGAGCCGACAGCGGACTTGGTGACGCCACCGGCCTTGCAGATCATTGGCAGCAGCCAGCGCGGCTCTGCGCGCTGCTTGCGGCCGATTGAGACCTTGAACCAGGAACCACCAGCGAAAGCCTCGCGAGTGCGGGGCGAGCGGTCACCAAAATCGTCGACGGTGGCGGTCACTTCCTCGGGCACCTGGCGGGCCGCAAGCTGCATGCGCAGATAGGCGGCGGCAAGTGCCTCCGGGGCCCATTTCGCTAGCAGACTGTCAACGCTGACCTTCTCATCTTCGGTGATTGCGTCACTCAGGAGTGCATTGGTGAGAATGGATTCGCGATAACGCGCGTCGATGGCCTCGGCGGAGGGCGGCGCGATCATTTCCGCTTCGATTTTCGCGGTGCGCAGAATGGAGAGCGCGACGCGCTTGCGATGGGCTGGAGCGATCACGACACAGGTGCCCTTGCGCCCTGCCCGGCCGGTGCGGCCCGACCGGTGCAACAGCGTTTCCGCGTTCATCGGCAGATCGGCATGGATGACCAGATCGAGATTGGGCAGATCGATACCGCGCGCAGCAACGTCGGTGGCGACACAGATGCGGGCGCGGCCATCGCGCATCGATTGCAGCGCATTGGTGCGCTCGGCCTGAGTCAGTTCGCCCGACAGGGTCACTACGTCGAAGCCGCGATTGTGGAGGCGGGCAGAGAGGTGCTTCACCGCTTCGCGGGTGGAGGCGAAGACGATGGTATTGGTGCTTTCGTACCAGAGCAGCGTGTTGATGACGGCGTTTTCGCGCTCGGCGGCGGGCACCGCCATCAGCTTGTATTCAATATCGGCATGCTGCTCGCCAGTGCTGGCCGCAGTGATGCGCAGGGCATCGCGCTGGAAGGTCTTGGCCAGTTGCGCGATCTGCTTGGGCACTGTCGCAGAGAAGAGCAGAGTGCGGCGATCTTCCGGCGCGGCGGCGAGAATGAATTCAAGATCCTCGCGGAAACCGAGATCGAGCATTTCGTCAGCTTCGTCGAGGACGACGGCGCGGAGGGCCGACATGTCGAGCGCGCCACGGGTGATGTGGTCGCGCAGGCGACCGGGTGTGCCGACGACGATATGCGCGCCACGTTCCAAAGCGCGGCGTTCACTGCGCTGGTCCATGCCGCCAACGCCCTGCGCGGTCTGCGCGCCGGTTTCGGCATAAAGCCAGGTCAGTTCGCGCTGCACCTGCATGGCCAGTTCGCGGGTCGGCGCAATGACAAGGGCCAGCGGCGCGCCGGGCGGCGGGAGAATACGGTCTTCTCCGAGCAGCGTTGGCGCAATGGCCATGCCGAAGGCGACGGTTTTGCCGGAACCGGTCTGGGCGGAAACGAGGAGATCGCGGCCCTCGGTCTGGTCTTCGAGAATGGCCGACTGAACCGGGGTGAGCGTTTCATAGCCCTTCGCCTCAAGGGCGCGAGCGATGGGCGGGGAGATATTTTCAGGTAGCGACAATGTCGTTCTTTCGGAGCGGGATCACCATGGGTGCCGTGTCCCCGTTCATGCGGGATGCTCCGACAGAAATATGGTGTTCATCAAAGGGGTCCTGGCCCTCATGGCGGCGGACCATTCAGCGTTCGGCACTCTGGCACGAACAAGCAAAAAGGCCGCCCGGCGGGCGGCCTGATTTGTGTGCTTTTAGAGCCCTTCCCCGCCGCGCGCAAGACGCTCGATGCATGAGGGGCATGCGGATCAGCGCATGGCTGAAAAGCTATTTTGTCGTTTTGGATCAGTCGGCAAGCGACACGAACTCCTTGCCACCGACAATCGCGCCGACGGTCGCAGCCATCAGACCGAGCGCAGTATAGGACCGGGTAACGGCATCTTCGCGCGGCAGCATGATGAACTGGCCGTTGCGGCAAGCTTCGAGGAAATCGCAGTATCCCGGCGATACCGCATCGAAATTGGCACGGATGGTTTCAGGCGTTTCACCAGCACGGACGTCATAGGTGGTGATAATAAAGTCGGCATCAAAGGACTGGATTTCTTCGCCCGAGAAGAAGACGCGATCACTACCTTCAATGGCATTGATTATGTCTGGCGATTGGAAACCGGCGTCACGAAGAACTTTGCCGATGGCACCATATGTATGCCAGGCAACAAGCTGACCATCCTGCGTGCCGATCACAGCGACCTTGACGTTTTCAGGGTCTGTGATGGCCTGCAATTGGGCGATCTGGCCTGCATAGCGAGTTTTGAGCTGTTCAAGCTGGGCCGTGGTGCCAGTGATTGCAGCGAGGTGCTCGAAGGTGGTGAATTCACCGCGCATATCGTCGCTGACAACGAAGGTGGGAGCGATGGCTTCGAGCTGGGCAATATCGGTTGGATCGGTTTCCATGAGCACGATCAGGTCCGGATCTGCCGAGGCGACCTTTTCGATATCCGCAGGCCAGCCACCAATGTCGATAATGTCGGAATTTTTGAAGTCGACACCGGTAAGCGTCTGGGCGCCACGCATATAGCGCGTGCTCTCCGGGCCGTTGCGGCCAGAGCTGGTCATTGGCATCAGGCCAAGTTCGATCATGGGAACCGCAACGCCGATATCGTGCAAGGCGGCAATACGGCTCGGCACGCCTTCGATCTGCACAGTACGGCCTGTGGCATCGGTGAAGCTCTGGACGTCTTGGGCGGTAGCCAAGGCGGTGGTGGACAAAACCGCAATCGCGGCTGTGATGGCGGCGAGACGAATATTCACAATATAACTCCTGATATGTCGACATCACAGGAGGGGCCACCCACGATACCTCGCCCCGAGTATCAAAGGTGATTATTATGATCAAGATTTTAGATGATTTCAGAAGGTGGTGCACAAAAAAGGCCGCCCAATGGGCGGCCTGATGCTTCAAATGCAGTAGCAGATCAGTCCTCAGGCTGCTTACGCAGCTCAGCGACCGACTTGCCCTTGTGCCCCCAGTTTTCCAGCGGCACATCTTCGATGACGATGTGGGTGTTGTCGGGATTTTTCCCCAGCACCCTCACCATCACCTCGGTAATTCCTTCAATCACCGCAGATTTCTGCTCTGCGGTGGCGCCCTCAATGATGCGGACGCTGATGAAGGGCATTAGCCGACCAGCTCGTCATCGCTGAAGAAAAACTTGATTTCTTCGGCAGCGGTTTCGGGAGCATCCGAACCGTGGACGGAGTTTTCACCGACGGAGAGGGCGAATTCCTTGCGGATCGTGCCTTCAGCAGCGTTGGCCGGGTTGGTTGCGCCCATGATTTCGCGGTTCTTGAGGATGGCGCCTTCGCCTTCCAGAACCTGAACCACGACCGGCGACGCGATCATCTGCTCGACGAGTTCGCCAAAGAAGGGGCGTTCCTTGTGGACCGCGTAGAAGCCTTCGGCCTGAGCGCGGGTCATGTGGATCTTCTTGAGGGCGATCGGGCGGAGACCGGCTTCCTCGAACTTGGTCAGGATCTTGCCGATGAGGTTGCGGCGGACGGCATCGGGCTTGATGATGGAGAAGGTACGTTCGATCGCCATGGCGGTCAGGTCCTAGTTTTGCTTGGAAAGGTGGGGCCTTTTAGCGGGAGTGTGCGACCGAAGCAAGACAGCGCGAAAGATCAGCACACAGGGCGTTTTGCCGCCCCTCGTTGGTGAGGATATTGAGGACGTTGGACGGATGGGTTAGGGCAGTCTCTAATTTATAGAGGGTGGGCGGCGCGTGACGGAAGCAATGTTGAGAGCACACTCGCCGGCTATTCTGGATGATAGTTCGCCCCTGCGCCGCACGACGCGGGCGCCCGGGCGGGCACGCCAGGCCTCGTTTTATGAACGATATGAACAGCGTGTGCTCTACTACGACTGTTTCCGCAGCGGGCGCGATGTGTTGCTGGTGGGGCCACCGCCCTATGGGCTGGGCGGGGCAAGATTTTCGGGTCTTCCGGGGAAGACAAATCTTGCCGCGAAAATTTATCGCTCGGAATCGGTGATGATCACGCGGCTGGCAGATGTGCCCGACGAGGTGACGACGATCCGGGCCGATCTGGACAGCGGCGAGCATTTTGATCTGCCGATCCAGCCTTCATCGGTGTCGGAATTTTCCGGTGCGCGGCTGCTATTCACTATGAGCAAAGACAATGAACTGGCCTGGATTGCCGAATGGGCGCGCTATCATGCGCGCGTGCATGGCACGGACGGCATTATGTTCTTCGACAATGGCTCGACGCGCTACGAGATGGCCGAGATTGCAGCGACGATCTCAGCTCAAGGTATCGGGCGCGTGGCCGTGCATAGCTGGCCTTATATCTATGGCGCGCCGGACCCGGCTGTGCGACTGAACCCGTTTTATACGCAGTTCCTGCAGGTCGCTTCGATGAGCGTTGTGTTGCGCCGCTATGGCATGGACAGCGCGGGTATTCTCAATTGCGATGTGGATGAGCTGGCGGCGACGCCGCACGGCACGAATATCTATCAGCTGGTGCAGCAGTCGCCGCAGGGGCTGATCGTAATGCGGGGACGCTATATGGAGCCGGTGCCGAATGAGGGGGACCTTTTTGGCCACCACCGGGATTATTCGCGCTATCTGGCTGACACCAAACTCGCGACCTCGCGCCCGAAAAAGTGGGCGCTCGACCCGAGCCGAGGCTGGGTGAAGAGCCTAAAGGTGCATCCCTATATGCACTGGATTGAGAACCGGCCATTCTTTTCCAAATCGACTCCGGACGGGGTGTTTTACCGGCATTTCCGGGCGATCAATACCAATTGGAAGGATCGTCGAACGGAGAGCCTGCCCGACGCCGGACAGGCTCTGACCGTGGATCAGGATTATATCGAAAGCGTCAACCGAAGCTGATCAGTCGAGGTCGATCTTGCGGGTGTCGCGGGCGACGACCTGACCATCGGGGGCGAGCAGGGTTACATCGACGCTGGTGATCTCTTCGCCGGCTTCGATGGCTTCCTTAATGTCGTATTCGACCAGTTGCATAGTGCAGACTTCGGCGGTGTTTTCGATCTGGAAGGTTATGGCAATCGTGCCATTGGTGACATCGCCAAGCTGGGCGGCGCCGATCTGGTCACAGGCACCACCATCATAATCGAACTCGATCAGCACCTGACGGGCGTTAAGACGGTCAGCATCGAGATCGTCGAATTTGCTGTCGTCCTGCGCGACGGCGGGCAAGGTAAATGCGGCACCTGCCAGTGCGATGATGGCGATACGTTTGGCGATCATGAAGAACCTCGTCTGATGTGTTGCTGATAAACGTCCGCCCGCAGATATGGATGCCTGCAAATCGGGCGACAGAGTGACGCGCGGTTGCCTTATCGGTGGCGAGCCCCTAATTCCCTCACAACGAGTTTTCATGCGTCCCCTGCCCCATTGGTGCGCGCGGGGTCGACGCCAGCGGATTGATCGGTTGCCATGTTGAGTATCAATGATCTGACCTATCGCATTCAGGGCCGGGTGCTGCTGGAAAATGCGTCCTTCGTTTTGCCTGACAACGCCAAGGCAGGGTTTGTCGGCAAGAACGGCACGGGCAAGACCACCCTGTTTCACCTGATCCAGCAGCATATTGCCGCGGATTCCGGCTCTATCGAGGTGAACAAGAAAGCCAAAATTGGCGCCGTGGCGCAGGAAGCACCCGCCGGTGACGAGACCGTTCTGGACGTGGTGCTGGCGGCTGACAAGGAACGTGCAGCGCTGATGGCGGAAGCCGAGACGGCGACTGATCCTGACCGGATCGGGGAGATTTATACGCGGCTGGCCGATATCGATGCACACACCGCAGAGGCACGAGCTTCATCCATTTTGAAGGGTTTGGGCTTCGAGCAGGATCGGCAGAACGCGCCGACGCGTGAGCTTTCGGGCGGCTGGCGGATGCGTGTGGCTTTGGCGGCAGTGCTGTTTAGCCAGCCCGACCTGCTGCTGCTGGACGAACCGACCAACTATCTCGACCTTGAGGGTACGCTGTGGCTGGAAAAGTATCTGGCCACCTACCCATACACCGTGTTTCTCATCAGCCACGACCGCGACCTGCTCAACAAGGCGGTCAATTCCATCGTGCATCTCGAGCATCGCAAATTGACCTTCTACAAGGGCAATTACGACACGTTTGAAGAAACGCGCCGAATGCAGATGGAGCTGAACAACAAGAGCCGCGAGAAGACGCTCGACCAGATCGCGCATTTGCAAAAATTCGTCGATCGCTTCAAGGCCAAGGCCACCAAGGCCAAGCAGGCGCAGGCGCGCGTCAAGATGATCGAAAAACTCAAGCCCCCCGAGGCGATGTTCGACGAGCATGCCGCGCCATTCCAGTTCCAGCAGCCCAAGGTGGAATTGCCGACGCCGATGATCACCATGGACGGCGTATCCACCGGCTATGGCGACAAGGTTATTCTGCGCAATGTTACGCAGCGGATCGACCCGGATGCGCGGATCGCGCTGATTGGTGTGAACGGTAACGGCAAGTCGACCTTTGCCAAGCTGCTGGCGGGCGACATTCCCGTTATCGACGGCAGCCTCAAGATCAACAAGAAGCTCAATATCGCCCATTTTGCGCAGCATCAGATGGACAAGCTCAAGCCCGAGCAGACGCCGCTGGAGCATGTGACCGAGCTGATGCCGCTGGACAATGAGGCCAAGCGCCGAAGCCGTCTGGCGCAGATGGGGCTCACCACATCGCGTATGGACACCAAAGCCAAAAACCTTTCGGGTGGCGAGCGGGCGCGGCTTTTGATGGGGCTGATAACGTTCTCGGGGCCATCGATGATGATCCTCGACGAACCGACCAACCATCTCGATATCGATAGTCGCGATGCGCTGGTCTATGCGCTCAATGATTACAATGGCGCGGTGCTGATCATTTCGCACGACCGGCATCTGATCGAGGCGACCTGCGACACGCTGTGGATTGCCGAAGGTGGCACGATCCGCGAGCTAGACGAGGATCTGGACAGCTATCAGCGCAACATCACGTCTGGAAAAGAAAGCAAAGGTGGTGGCGGCGGCACAGGTGCGCGCAAAGCCAGCAAGCAGGAAGCAGCGGCGCGCCGTGCCGAGCTGGCCCCGCTCAAGAAGTCGATCAGCGACGCCGAAAACAAGATGAACCGGCTCAAGACCGAGATCGACAAGATCGAGGCGCAGCTTAATGATCCCAAGGTTTACAACGGCCCACCGGACAAGATGATTGCGCTTGGCAAGGACAAGGCGCGGTATGGCGGCGAGCTGGAAAACATCGAAGAAAAGTGGCTGGAGCTGAGCGCCGAGCTGGAAGAGGCGGAAAAGGCCTAAGGCGTCACGAGCGGGACACAATCGCGGGTAACCACTTGGGCCGAAGGCAAGTTGACAGAGTGCGTCCACTGGCCTTTGTTTGGGGCTCGTGACTATCCGAGGGGACTTATGCAACGCCTGCTTTTTCTGTTGATCGCTCTCCTCCTCGGCCCTGCTCTGCCCGCCTCTGCCGATCCGATGGTCGGACTCAGCAAGCAGGAGCGCGCCGACACGCTGCGCTTTGCAATCAACAACAGCCTGTTCACGCTCTATCATGAGGTTGGGCACCTGCTCATCGACAAGATGAAGCTGCCGCTTCTTGGTCGCGAAGAGGATGCGGCGGACAATATCGCCACTTGGATATTGCTGCAAAAGGGCACGCCCGAGGCCAATCAGGCGCTGGAAGACGCGGCTGAAGGCTGGATGATGACCGGCATGCTCTATGGCGACACGTATGACGACGATGACTATTCGGCTGGTTATACGCCTGACCGGCACCGTTCGATGCAGATTGTCTGCATGATGGTGGGGGCCGATGGCTCAGCGTTCCGGCGCGTAGCCAATTCGTTTTCGATGGCGGCGGACCGGCAACGGAGCTGTCACTTCGATTATGAAGTGATCGATCGTTCGATCAGCAGTCTGCTTGAAAACCCCGGAACGGGCACACGCGTTGACGTGCGTTACGATGACAGCGGATGGCGACTAAAACTGGCCGAGCGTGTGCTGCGCAGCAGCGGTATTTTTGACGACGTGGCAGAGGAAGTGCGCCGGGGCTACAAGCTCAGTGGCCGAGTAAAATTCACCGCTCAACGCTGCGGCGAGCCCAATGCCTTTTATGATCCGGAAACGACCGAAGTCATTTTCTGCTATGAACTGGTGCAGGATTTTCTGGACATGTATGTAGACGAACTGCCAGCGAGGCACGGCAGGCCGGACTGATCCGGCAATATGGTGATGCGGCCGGGGCGCCGCATTTCTGGGGGGCATATCAATGAAGACTATTCTGGCGGCCGTGGCCGTCTCACTTGGCCTGTGTGTCATGACCGGCCCGGTACTGGCCGAGGCCGGTGAAGACGAAATTCTGGGCGAGGCCATGACCTTCGCCATGCATGACGCCGCTTTCACCCTGTATCACGAAATTGGCCACATGCTGGTCGGCGAGCTCGGGCTGCCTGTTTTGGGCAAGGAAGAAGACGCCGTCGATGCGTTGGCCACGATCTGGCTTCTAGAGTTCGACGAGGGCGAGGACAGCTATGACGCGCTGGTGAGCGCGGCAGATGGCTGGTATTTCAACGCTGTCGGCTCCACTGGCTCGGGCGTGGACGAATTTTCCTATTATTCAGACCACAGCCTCGATATTCAGCGGGCCTATGCCATGGTCTGCATGATGGTGGGCAAAGACCCCGAAGCCTTCGGGGAAACTGCGGACATCTATGAGATTGATACAGACCAGCAGGATGCCTGCGGCTACACCTATGAGCAGGCCTTTACATCATGGATGAGCCTGCTGGACCCCTATCTCATCGAGGATGATACGGTTTCGGACATCGAAGTCATTTATGACGATGCGGGCGACTACGAGGATTTTGCCGAAGCACTCAAGACCTATGGCATTATGGAATATGCTGCCGAAACCTTGGCCGCGAGCTTTGCCCTGCCCGGACCGGTCACATTCCGCGCTACGCAATGTGGCGAACCGAACGCCTTTTACAGCCCCTCGGACAGCGAAGTGATCTATTGCTACGAACTCGCGGAGCGCATGTTCTACATGTATCTCTATGACATTGTCGGCTGGGGCGACACGGCGAACTAAAAGATGATATTACTATCATCTTTTAACGCATCAGAACCGGGGGATTAATTTCCTCCGGAATTCTCTCATGTTTAAAACAACACGCCGCACCTTTATGCTGGGCAGCGCATCACTCGGGCTGGCCAGTGCCCTGCCGATGAACGCTTTTGCGCAGGAGATGCGCAGCGTTACCACCAAATATGGCACCTATGACATTCCCGTCGCGCCCAAGCGCGTGGTGGCCATCGACTCACGGCTGGATTTGCAGCCGGCGCTGGCTCTGGGACTGCCCGTTGTTGGTTATGGGCATTCGGTGCCAGGTCCCTGGGTTCCCGGTGTCGAAGGGATGGAGTTCTATGGCTCCGAGGTCAATGTCGAGCAGATCCTGGCTGCCGATCCAGACCTGGTCATTTGCGCCGACTACGACCCTGACAGCGTTTGGTGGCCGGCAAACCGGCTCCGCACCATTGCGCCTCTCGTACCCACCAGCGGTCAGCTACCCTGGAAGGAAGCGCTTCGTGAATTGGCGACGCTGTTGGGAATGGACGGCGCGGCAGACGCGGCTATTGGCGAATATGATGCGGTCATCGCTGACATCAAGGCGCGTCGGGCCGACCTGATTGCCAGCAAGACCTTGGTCAGCCTGCAGCCAGGGGATGGTGTATTTTACCTGATGAACGGCACAAAGATGCTGCAGCCTCAAGTGCTGGCGGACCTTGGCGCAAAGACCATCCCACCAAAGCCCGATCAGCAATATGATAGCGGTGAAGTTCCGGCCGAAGCCTTCTCGGATACGCTTGGTCAGGTCGATGGACTGCTGCTGGCGACGACGACGCCGGGCGATCTTGCAGGTCTGGAGAACGAGCCGCTGTGGCAGCGCCTCCCGGCGGTCGAAAACGGGGCTCTCGTCGCCTCAAACGGCAATATCAATTATGGCAGCATCTATTCTGCCATTCAGGTCGCCAAGTTCGTGGACGAGCTTTACGGCAAGCTGGCTTAACGCGCGTCAGCGGGCATAAAACAGAGCCCTCGGGTCAAGCCCGGGGGTGGCGGCATGTGGGGGCCAGTGACACGGCTCAACTGAACCCGACATAGCGGTCGCGGCGGTGGTTGAGGGCGATGATCATATTGAGCACCAGCGCGCCGAGAATTGAATAGAGCACCCGGTCGAAAGGCAGGATGAAGAAGGCCGCGATGAGGATGACGGCATCGACGCCAAGCTGGAAATAGCCAGCGCGAATGCCGAAATTGTCCTGCAAGAAAAGCGCCAGAATATTGATGCCGCCGACGCTGGCCTTGTGGCGGAACAGCGACAGAATGCCGAGGCCGATCAGCCCGCCGCCGACGAGAGCCGCAAAGAGCGGCTCTATGCGGTCAATGCCGATCCATGCCGGAAATTGGCCTGCAAAAAGCGAGACGATGGCGACGCTGGCCATGGTCTTGAGCGCAAATGGCCATCCCATGCGCAAGAAGGCCAGCGCGTAGAATGGCAGGTTGATGGCGAAAAACAACCAGCCGAAGGGAATGCCGGTGGCATATTGCAGGAGCAGAGCCAGACCCGCCGTGCTGCCTGTCGCCAGTTGCGCTTCGGCATAGAAGGCGATGCCCAAAGAGACCAGCGTGGTCCCAATAAAGATGGCGAAGATATCTTCGTACCATTTGTGGTGACTAGGAGAGGAGAGGTCAGGCGTCATCATGGCGCCGCACTCTCCTTGGCCTTTTGCTCCCAACGACCGCTTTCGGCCTGCTGCCAGTAGGTGAGGTCGTTGGGGCCACGCAAGGCTCGCCATGCCAAACGTGCCTCAGCAACAGCGTCGGGGTCGTGGCCGGAAAACAGATAGACCAGCCGCGTATAGCCTTCGCCCGATTGGGGGACAGCGCGATCAACGAAAAAGCGCACATTTGCGCCGTTGGGATTGTCCTGCCCGGTGGTCAACAGGACCGGCTGGAGCGCATCTGTTTCATCGCCAGCAAGGCCATGCGGCAGGAATGAATCGTCGCGGAACGTCCAGAGATGGCTGTCCAACGCTTCAGCACGCTCGCGCGAGCCCACCTCGATCACGGCGCGCCAGCCACGCTCCAGCGTCTTTTCAAGCAGAAGCGGGATCACAGCTTCAAGCGGGCGCGGTTCGAGATGATAAAAAAGGACTTCAGCCATTGCTTTAGAATAGCGTTTGTAAAGGCGGTTCGGCTAGCGCGTTTTGTGCATGGCCCGCCCTATCAAACTGCCGCCGACCATTGTTTCGCCACGCGAACTACCGCAAGGTGCGCCCGGTTTGGCCTGACGGTTGCTGATGAAAAGACTTACCGCCTATTTGACCCGGCTTTTCGCCACAGACGCGCTCGTCCTGTTTGGAATCGTGTGCGTGCTGCTCTGGCTGGTCAATTGCCTGCGGTCCTTTGAAGTGGTGTCGGTCAAAGGTCAGGGTTTTGGCACACTGGCGCTGCAGGCATTTTACACGATGCCGCCGCTGGCTCTGTCATTCTTCTATATCTGCGTTGGCATTGGCATGGTGCGTGCACTGACGGCGCTGCAAAACAGCCATGAATTGCACATCATCCACACCAGCAATGGCCTTCCGGGGTTGTGGCGCGCGACGGCGGCAGTGATCGGCATGGCGTCGCTGGCCACCATGTTCCTGTCGCATGTGGCCGAGCCGTGGACCAATCGCCAGCTTAACTTGCTCTCGTCCAGCATCGCGGCTGATCTGGTTAGTTCTACCCTCAAGCCCAACCGATTTACGCAGGCCACGCCCGGCGTTGTGATGCTCATTGGCGGTCGCGAGGATGGGGGGCTAATCAACGAATTTTTCGCCGATGACCGTCGCGATCCCGAAACGCGGCGCACTTATATCGCCAAGACCGCGCGGGTCATGGCACTGGGCGACGACTATATTCTGCAACTGGAAGACGGCGCGCTGCAATATCTGGGCAAGGACGGGCGCTACTCTGAAATTCGTTTTGCGCGCTACGACATCAATGTGGAGAGTTTCAGCCAATCGGTTCGGGCGGGAAACCCGCTCTATGAAACCGACAGTTTCCAACTGATAGCCGAAGCGCTGGCCAGCGGCGAATGGCGCCCAAACGTTGTTACCAACCTGCTCAACCGGTCTGCCGAGGCATTGCGGGTGATCGGGCTTTGCCTGTTCGTCCTAGCCATTGCCGGTTTTCCCAGCGGCAGGCGGGCGCGCATAAAGCTGCCGCTTGAGGCCATCGTTATGGTGGTGGCGTTTATCGAGCGCGGCGTTGGATCCTACAGCCCGCTTGGCGTCGGCTCCGGCGCAATCCTTCTGATCCTGATTTCGACCGTCATACTTGCCGCCCGGCTCTGGCCACGCCGCCCGCAGATGGAGGCCACGGCATGATGAACCGCATCGACCGGCTGGTTCTAACGCGGATTGGCAGCCGAGTTCTCGTGACCGTGCTCATTTTCTACGGGCTCATCGCGCTGGTGGAATCGCTCGACACGTGGCGCTTCAACTATGTGAGCGAACAGAAGGGCCTGCCGACCGCCATATTGATGGTGGCTATGAGTGCCGTGCGCTGGACCATCAAGACGCTGCCGGTGACCGTGCTTATGGGTGGTATTCTAGGCCTGGCCGACCTCAAGGCACGGCAGGAGCTCACGGTTATCAAGGCCAGTGGAATTTCCATCTGGCGGGTTTTGCGCGCACCAGTTGCGGCGCTGGTGCTGATCAGTTTCGTTGTCGCATTGGGTGCTGAAACCATCAGCACCCAAATCAACCGTGAATTGAGCCCCACCCCGCCCGGACAGGTGACACAATTGACGCCAGCAGGCGAAATCTGGCTGGAGCAGCGCAGCGGCGAGGTTCATTACGTTTTGATGGCGCGCAGCATGACGCCGGGCGGCGCGGCGCTCGGCGGGGTTACGCTGTTTCACCTCGGCGAAAGCGATGTGCCCCGGCTTGAGGCGGAAGAAGCGGTGCTGAGCGATGGTTTCTGGCATATGCCAGTGGCAACGGTTCGCAGCGCCAATGCGCCACCGCAGCGTGTTTTCGATGTGCGCGTGCCGACGACATGCTCTGCTGCGGAAATCGGGCTTAAGACCGCTTCGACCGAAGACCTTACCTTTTTCGAGCTGGCTGACCTATTGAGCAAGGGCGTGGCAGACCCGTCCATTCGGGCGGCGACGACAATGCGCCTGATCAAGCTGCTGGCGCTGCCGCTGGTGCTGACCGGATCGCTGCTCATCGCCTTTGCGTTTACCGCGGGCTATAGCCGTCATAATCAGCTGGGGCCTTCGGTTCTCTATGGTGTCGTGCTGGGCTTTGTGGTCTTCGTCATCACGGAAATGGCGGACCGAGCAGGCACGACTGGCGTGCTCGATCCCGCTTTCGCAGCGGTTGGCCCCGCAATTGTCGCAATCGTGATAGGGCTGACGGTATTGCTCTACAAGGAAGATGGCTGGACCTAACCGATTTTGGCCGTATTCTTCGCCCAATTGACAGCAAGGAGCGGACGCCGCATTGAAGGCGTTATCAAACGAGCGGACCTGAGAATGACATTTGCAGATTTCCGGCGCGCGACCGCCGCCCTTATTCTGGCTATCGGCCTTGCCGCCAGTGCAGCCCTGCCCGCCTATGCCGCGACCGTGGTGACGGTGAATGGCGAGCCGATCAGCGACGTTCAGGTCGATCAGCGCATGCGCCTGTTCCGCATGGAAGGCAATAATACCGGCCGCAATGGCGCGCTGGAGCAGCTGATCACCGAAGCGCTCCAGAACCAGGAAGCCAAGCGGCTGGGCATCACCGTGTCCAATGCTCAGGTGGATGACGCCTTTCTGCAGATTGCTCGTAACCTCAATGTAAGCCGGGACCGGTTACAGCAGATGTTGCAGCAGGGCGGCGTTGGCGCTGAGACACTTCAGGCGCGCCTTCGCGCGGCGATTGCCTGGAATGCGGTGGCCCAGTCTGCAATCATGCCGAATGTGCAGATTTCCGAACTTGAGCTGGATCAGCAGGCCGCCCAGAAGGTCGCCGATTATCAGAACTTCGACTATATCCTCAAGGAAGTGACCTTTATCGGCAATGGCCGCTCGGGACAGGCCAATAATTACCGCGCCAATTTTGCCGGATGTGACACTGCTGTGCAATTGTCGCTGACCTATAACGATGTTGCTGTGGTTGACGTCGGTCGCCGTCATGCCACGCAGGTTCCCGATGCGATTGCGCGCGAATTGGCCGGGCTCAACACCGGCGGTATCACTAAGCCTCGCGCGGTTGAATCGGGCCTGTCCATGCTCGCCGTCTGTGAAAAGGTGGCGGCGCAGGACCTGACCTTCGTTAAGGGCGGCCTGCGTGACGAAGCTGGTAGCGGCGCCTATGAGCGCGAAGTGAAGGCCTATCTCGACCGGCTTCGGGCACAGGCCAAGATCATCCGCTAGCCTGACGGGGCTTAAGCGCCCCGGTCTATTACCTTTCCCATGCAGCCGCATTTCGTGCGGCTGCATTCGTTTCCGGGGGCAGTGAAATGAAACCGCTGGCAATCAGCATGGGCGAACCGGCGGGGCTTGGGCCAGACCTGTTGCTGCGGCTTTATTTCGAGCGCACCAAGCGCAACCTGCCGCCATTCATCGTATTCGGACATGCCGAATTTTTGGCCCAACGCGCCAAGCGGCTGGGGCTCGACATTGCTATTGTCGAGGCCGGTAGCGGCAGCTCAGCCGATCTGTTTGGGCACGCTTTGCCCGTCATTTCCATCGAAGGCATTGTTGACGACAGGCCCGGCGAGACGCAATCGAGTTCTGCGTCCGTGGTGATCGGCGCGATTAAAGGCGCGGTCGCTTCTGTGATGGCGGGTGAGTGCCGCGCGCTTGTCACCGCACCGATCCATAAGGGCGCGCTTTATCAGGCCGGGTTTCGGCATCCGGGGCATACGGAATTTCTGGCAGAGCTGTGCGGCGCAAAGCTGCCGGTGATGATGCTGGCGCATGAGGATCTCCGCACTGTGCCGCTGACCATTCACGTTCCGATCAAGGATGTTCCGGCACTGATTACGCGGGACTTGATCCTCGATACGTTGCGGGTGATGGCGCAGGATTTGCGCAGCAGGTTTGGCATTGCCGCGCCACGCATAGCCGTGGCCGGGCTCAATCCGCATGCGGGTGAGGATGGCGCTATCGGTCGCGAAGAGGTGGACGTGATCGGACCCGCAATTGTCGAGGCGCAGGCGGAGGGGATCGATGCTGTTGGGCCCCTGCCCGGCGACACGCTGTTTTTTCCGCCGCATTGGCGGCAATATGATGCGGTGCTGGCCATGTATCACGATCAGGCGCTGATCCCGATCAAGACTGTCGCCTTCGATGCGGGAGTGAATGTGACGCTTGGCCTGCCCATTGTTCGGACGTCGCCGGACCATGGCACCGCTTTTGACCTTGCGGGCACAGGCAAGGGCTCGCCATCGAGCTTTGCAGCCGCTATCGAGATGGCGCATACAATGAGCGCGCCAAAGCCATGAGCCAGATCGACAATCTTCCCCCGCTTCGCGAAGTCATCGCCACGCATGGTCTGCGGGCCAAGAAAGAGCTGGGGCAGAATTTCCTGCTCGATCTCAACCTCACTGCGCGGATTGCCCGCGTCAGTGGATCGCTGGAAGGCGTGCGCGTGATTGAGGTCGGGCCCGGGCCGGGAGGTTTGACGCGGGCCTTACTGGCAGAGGGTGCCAAGGAAGTCATCGCTATCGAGCGCGATGCGCGTGCCCTGCCCGCACTAGCGGAAGTGGCGGACGCGTATCCGGGCCGTCTGACGGTGATTGGCGGCGACGCCATGGAGATCGACTATCGCACGCTGGCCGATGGCCCGACGCGGCTGGTTGCGAACCTGCCCTATAATATTGGTACTCAGCTCCTCACGGGCTGGCTGACCATGGAGCCGTGGCCACCGTTTTTTGAAAGCCTGACGCTGATGTTTCAGCGTGAAGTGGCAGAGCGCATCGTGGCCAAGCCGGGTGACGATGCCTATGGACGGCTGGGCGTATTGGCCGGGTGGCGCAGCGATGCACGGATTGCGTTCAATGTTGGTCGGCAGGCATTTGTGCCGCCGCCCAATGTGACATCGGCGGTGGTGCATATCGTGCCCAAGCCGGTGGAAGAGGGCTTGCCGGTCAAACTGGTTGAGCAGGTGACCAAGGCAGCGTTCGGGCAGCGGCGCAAAATGGTGCGGCAATCGCTGAAGTCATTGGGTGTGCCGGTGGACGCTTTGCTGGCGGCGGCAGGGCTCAAGGGTGATGAGCGGGCCGAAGAATTGCCGATTGAGGCGTTTCTGGCCATGGCGCGGGCGCTGCCCGGGCTGCGCTAGCTTCCAAGCATGCAAAGCTTGCCTTCGGACTTGATCCTAAGGCCCGCTACAGCACCAAACAGTTCGCGTTTGTAGGTAGTGGCCCTCGGGTCTAGCCCGAGGGCAGCCCGGTTGTGGCATGATCTAGGTGCCTAAACGGGAGCTCTGCCTTTCTCCGGCACCGGCAGCGGCGCAACGAAGATCAGCCTGATTGCAACCAGTAAGGCCAGCAATCCTGCGCCGCCGCTGACCAGCAGGACGCCGGGCCAATTCCATGCCGTCCAAGCATAGCCGCCGAGCGTGCCTAGAATGGATGCACCCAGGTAGTAGGCCACGAGATACATTGCCGACGCCTGGGCTTTGCCGGTGACTGCGCGGCGGGTGACCCAGGCGCTGGCTATGCCGTGGGCGGCGAAGAAACCGATGGTGGCGATAGCCAGGCCCCCGATGATGAACGGCGTTGAGCGGATGGCCGTGATGGCGATGCCAAGGCACTGAATGGCGACCAATGCCCAGAACACCTTGCGACGGCCAAGGCGTTGCGAAAGTCCGCCAGCCCATGTCGAGCTGAGGCTGCCGAGCATGTAGACGAGAAAAATGGCAGCAATGGCCGAATGGCTGAGCGCGTAAGGAGGAAGCGCCAGACGGAAGCCTGCATAGTTGTAGAGCGTGACGAAGCCGCCCATGAGCAGGAAGGCGCTGGAAAAGAGCCAGGGCAAGGCCGCGTCTGCAAAACTTGCACGGCAGCGTTGCCAGAGGTCTGGCAGCTTTATCGGGTCACGTACGGAATGGCGGGGGCGCGGCAATAACAGCGCGACGGCGATGGCCGCGAGCAGGATGAGTCCGGCGAGAATGCCGGTGCCCAGACGCCAGCCGAGCCAGTCGGACAGCACGCCGGAAATGACGCGGCCCGCCATGCCGCCAAGGGCGGTGCCGCCGATATAGAGGCCCATGGAAAAGCCAAGGGCGTCGGGGTCCATTTCCTCGGAGAGATAGACCATGGCGACGGCGGGGATACCGGCGAGCGTGATGCCCATCAGCGTACGCAGGGTTATCAGCTGCCACCAGACCTGAGTGAACGGGAGCAGACAGCCGAGCGCAGCGCTGATCAGGAGTGCGCCGACGATGAGATTGCGGCGGCCAAGGCGGTCGGCCAGCATGCTGGCCGGAATAAGCGCCAGTGCCATTGTTGCGGTGGTGGCGGAGAGCGCGAGGGAGGCCGTGCCCGCGTCGCGCACCCAGTATTGCGCGAACATCGGCAGCAGGGGCTGCACCGAGTAGAGCGAGGCGAAGACGGAAAAGGCGGAGAGAAAGAAGGCGATGTTGGCGCGACGAAATTCAGGAGTGCCGCGGCGGATGGCTGACGGGACATTGTCAGTGAGCGCTATGTCCCCGCCTTCAGCCATCGATTCAACACGCTCTCAAAGTGAATCGATCTGTCTTTGCAAGTCACTGACAAAGCTCGCAAAATCCGTCTGGCGCTCACGCTTCAGACGGGAGGATGCGAGGATGGAGCGGACATTCTGGACCGACTGCTCAAGATCTCTGTTGATGATGATGTAATCGTATTCGGCGGCGTGATCGAGTTCGATCCGTGCATTGCGCAGACGCTTTTCGATGGTGCCAACGCTGTCCTGAGCGCGACGTTCCAGCCGGGCGCGCAGTTCCTGGATCGTGGGCGGCAGGATGAACACCGTCACCATGTCGGCACGGCACTTTTCATAGAGTTGAAGGGTGCCCTGATAATCGACGTCGAACAGGATGTCGTTGCCGGCCGCCAGTTGCTCCTCGACCTTGGCGCGGGGCGTGCCGTAGAAATTGCCGTGAACCTCAGCCCATTCGAGCAGGCCGCCCTCGTCCTTCATGCGATTGAAGGTTGGAATATCGACGAAATAATAATGGGTACCCTCGACCTCATCGCTGCGGCGGGCACGGGTGGTCACGGAAACGGAAAGGCGAATATTGGGGTCTTGCTGGAACAGCGAGCGCGATATGGAGGATTTTCCAGCACCCGAGGGAGACGCAATAACCAGCATGACGCCGCGGCGCTGAAAATCCATTTTGGCACTCTATTCGATGTTCTGAACCTGCTCGCGTAGTTGATCGATCACCGCCTTGAGGTCAAGACCAATGGCAGTCAGCTCCACCGCGTTTGCCTTGGAACAGAGCGTGTTGGCCTCGCGGTTGAACTCCTGCGCCAGGAAATCGAGGCGACGGCCTGCGGGACCGCCTTCGGCAACCAGCTTGCGCGCAGCGGCAATATGGGCGCCAAGGCGGTCGAGCTCTTCCTGAATGTCAGCCTTGGTGGCCAGCAGCAGGGCTTCCTGCGCGATACGGTCTACGGGGAGACTGGTGTCCTGCTGCAACAGGGCCAATTGCGCGCGCAAACGGGCTTCTATGACATCTCTAGCGCGGGACGGGTGAGCGGCGGCGCGGGCGGCCAGCGTCTCGATAGTATCGAGTTGGGCCAGAAGCACGCTGGCGATCTCTGCGCCTTCCTGCTGGCGGGCAATCTTGAGCCGCTCGATAGCGTCGGCGGCGCAGGCGAGGAGAAGGGCAGAAAGCTCTTCCTCGTCGTGATCCCCTACCCCGTCATCTACTTGCAGGACGCCCGGCAAAGCCAGAATGCCATCGGGGCGTGCGGGCGCAGTATCTATGCGCGATTTAAGGTCTTCCATGGCCGCAAATACGGCCTCCAGCGCCTGCTGATTGATGCGAACACTTCCTTGCGTACCGGAGCGGTCGAGCGTCGCCACCAGATTGACCGAACCGCGTGACAGCGATTTGCCAATAAGCTGGCGCAGGGCGATTTCCGAAGCATCAAGCCCGGAGGCAAGACGCAGCCGCATGTCGAGCCCGCGTCCATTGACCGATTTGATCTCCACCCGAAGGCGCATGGCCCCGCTTTGCCGCTCAGCACGGGCAAAGCCGGTCATGCTGGAGAGGACAGCGCTCACGGCTGAGCGTCTTCCTCTGCGTCTTCTGCCTGCTCGGCCTCAAGCGCCTGACGGGCCGCTTCGGCATCTGCCTCCGACCGCGCCGCAGCTTCGGCGGCTACAGCACGATAGGCAGCCACATTGCGCTGATGCTCAGGATAGGTCTCAGCGAAGACGTGTCCTTCGGCGGGCGTCGCGCCCTTGGCGACGAAGTAAAGATAGGCGTGGCTGTCGGGGTTGGCCACGGCGCGCAACGCTTCGATGCCCGGATTGGCGATGGGCGTCGGCGGCAGACCGTCAATCTGGTAGGTGTTATAGGCCGTGCGCTCCTCGATCTCGGAGCGGCGGATACCACGATCCAGCGTCGTCTGGCCCAGCGTGATGCCATAGATAATCGTCGGGTCGGATTGCAGGCGCATCGGCACGCGCAGGCGATTGACGAAAACTGCAGCGATCTGCGGGCGCTCGGAAGCGACGCCGGTTTCCTTTTCGACAATAGATGCCAAAATCAGCAGTTCAGCCGGAGACGCGAGCGGCAAATCGGGTTGGCGGGTTTCCCAGACTTCGGCCAATGCCTGTGTCATGGCCAGTTGCATCTTGTCGAGAACCGACTGGCGCGTATCGCCGGGCATATAATCGTAGCTACCCGGCAGGATCGAGCCTTCGGGCGGCAATTGCCCGATAACGCCGGTCAGCCGGTCATCGGCATTGATGCGCTGAATGGCCTGCCAGACGGTCCAGCCTTCGGGAATCACCACGGCGTAGCGCAGCGGATTGCCTTCGGTCAGTTCCTTATAGACCTCGGCCATGCTGGCATTGGCGGGAATATTGAAATCGCCAGCGCGAATAACGGTGTTGGTTTCAACGCGCGTACCGAACTGGGTGAAGATCAGCGAATTGCCGATAATCCCCTGCTCCTCAAGACGGGTCGCCGTGCTCGACAGCGACGCGCCGGTTTCGACGCGGAACACGCGCTCCTCGTTGAGCGGGCCTTCGCCGTAATACTGACTGGCAACGTAAATGAAACCGCCGGCAACAACGACCAGACCAATGACCAGCAGGGTAAGAAGGCCATTGAGGATGTCGACCAAGGCGTTTCCAGAACGGCGACGGCGCCGTTTTTTGCGGTCATTCATGGGTCTAGCTTCACTCGCAATGGGCCGCTTCGGAACAGATGCGACCGTTCTTGATTTGAATTTGCGACAAAGTGTGGCGAAGCGCCGATAAAGACAAGGGGCACACGGCTTTTAAGCGCCATGTGCCCCCATCAAATTTCGCAATGCGATCAGGAAACCTTGCGCATCACCAGCGACGCATTGGTGCCGCCGAAGCCGAAGCTATTGGACAGCGCCACGTTGATTTCCTTCTTGAAGGGCTTATGCGGCACGAGATTGATCTCGGTCTCAACCGAAGGATTATCAAGGTTCAGCGTTGGCGGCGCAATGTTATCGCGCATGGCCAGAAGGCAGAAGATCGCCTCAACCGAACCGGCTGCACCCAGCAAATGGCCAACGGCCGACTTGGTGGAGCTCATGACGGTCTTGGGAGCAGCATCGCCCAGAACGCGGGTGACCGCGCCCAGTTCGATTTCGTCGCCAAGCGGCGTCGACGTGCCGTGAGCGTTGATATAATCGATGTCGGCGGCAGAAATGCCGGCGCGCTTGATCGCCGCGCTCATGGCACGGAAACCACCATCGCCATCGGGCGACGGGGCGGTGATGTGATAGGCATCACCCGACAGACCATAGCCGATGATTTCGCCATAAATCTTGGCGCCACGGGCCTTGGCCCGCTCGTAATCTTCCAGCACGACAATACCAGCGCCCTCGCCCATGACGAAACCGTCGCGGTCCTTGTCATAGGGCCGCGAGGCGGCGGTGGGGTTGTCGTTGAAGCCGGTCGAAAGAGCGCGGGCGGCGGAGAAGCCAGCCAGCGACAAACGGTTGACGCAGCTTTCCGTGCCGCCAGCGACCATGACGTCAGCATCGCCAAGGGCGATAAGACGCGCTGCGTCGCCAATGGCGTGGGCGCCGGTCGAACACGCGGTCACGACCGAATGGTTTGGACCCTTCAGGCCGAAACGGATCGAGACATGGCCAGAGGCCAGGTTGATCAGGCGTCCCGGAATGAAGAAGGGGCTGATACGGCGGGGGCCTTTTTCGTGCAGCGTGACGGACGCATCATAAATGCCCCCGACGCCACCGATGCCCGAGCCAATCAAAACGCCGGTGCGTTCCTGCTCTTCAGGCGTCTTGGGCTCAACGCCCGCATCCTGAATAGCCTGTGTGGCGGCTGCCATGGCGTAAACGATGAAAGGATCAACCTTGCGCTGCTCCTTCACCTCCATCCACTCATCGGGGTTGTACTTGCCATCGGCATAGTCCCCAAGTGGAAGGCGGTGAGCAATCTGGCAAGCAATATCGTCGACTTCAAAGTCGTCGATACGCTTGGCGCCACTCTTGCTGGCAAGGATGTTGGCCCATGTGGGCTCAACACCGCAGCCAAGAGGCGTGACAAGTCCGAGTCCGGTTACGACGACTCTGCGCATTTCCATGGTCAGCGGCCCAACCCCAGCTTTTAGCTGGTGGCCTTGGTCAGGAAGGCGACAGCATCGCCGAACGTCTGGATCGACTCAGCAGCGTCGTCAGGGATCTCGACGGAGAATTCTTCCTCGAAAGCCATGACCAGCTCGACCTGATCCAGGGAGTCTGCGCCCAGATCGTCAATGAAGCTGGCCTTTTCGACGACCTTTTCAGCGTCCACATTGAGGTGTTCCACAACGATCTTGCGAACCCGATCAGCGACATCGCTCATATTTGACTTCCCTTTGTAGAAATCGAAGTTTCATTTCGCTTCTTATTGGCGATGAGCCAATTCTTCAAGCGGTGTTGGCTTGCCGGGGCACTGTAAGCCGCACAAAAGGCGCCTGCAAGGCAGCCCGGCAAGGGTAAACGCGGCGCGAGGTAACACGTTTCCTCACAAATAGCCAACCGGGTTTTGCCCGGTTTCCAAGGCTTTTGGCTAAATCATGGCCATGCCACCGTTCACATTGAGCGTGTGACCGGTGATGTAGGCTGCAGCATCGCTGGAAAGAAAGACGGCACAGGCAGCAACTTCCTGTGCAGTGCCAAGACGTCCGGCGGGAACGCTCGACAGGATCGACTCACGCTGCTTGTCGTTAAGCTCATCCGTCATGGCCGAGGCGATGAAGCCGGGGGCGATGGAATTGACGGTGATATTGCGCGAAGCCACTTCATAGGCCAGCGCCTTGTTCATGCCGATCAGGCCAGCCTTGGACGCGGCATAGTTTCCCTGCCCCGGATTGCCCATCACGCCTACGACCGAGGAAATGCCGATAATACGACCCCAGCGGGCCTTCATCATGCCGCGCAGCACGGCGCGGTTGAGGTGGAAGGCGGCGGTGAGGTTGACGGCGATAACGTCGTCCCATTCCTCATCCTTCATGCGCATGAAGAGATTATCGCGCGTCATACCGGCATTGTTGACGAGAATATCAACGCCGCCCATGGCCGCTTCAGCGGCGGGAACGAGTTTGTCGACCTCATCGAGTTTGCTGAGGTTGGCAGGGAGAATCGGGCAGTCCTTGCCAATTTCCTTCGCTGTGTCTTCCAGCGCACCGACTCGGGTGCCGGAGAGGGCAACGGTGGCGCCAGCAGCGGCGAGCGCCTTGGCGATTTCGCGACCGATACCACCGCTAGCGCCGGTGACGAGTGCGCGTTTACCTGTCAGATCAAACATTTAGGGCCTCTTACGAGAGAAACTGAATCAAGCGCCTGAGAGACAGATTCAAGCGGTGAGTTGGGCGACGAATGCGTCAATATCGGCAGGCGTTCCAACGGCCTGAGCGGAGGCGTCGGAGGCGATGCGTTTTGCGAGGCCCGTCAAAACCTTGCCGGTGCCGAGTTCAACCAGATTGGTCACGCCGCCAGTCGTCGTGAGCCAGGTGACCGTTTCGGTCCAGCGAACAACGCCGGTGACCTGCTCGACCAGACGCTGGCGGATTTCGGCGGGGTCGGAAATTGGCGCAGCAAGAACGTTGGAGACAACGGGCACGACGGGCGCGTTCATCGTCACTTCGGCCAAAGCGGCGGCCATAGCGTCGGCAGCGGGCTGCATCAAAGAGCAATGGAAGGGCGCGCTGACCGGGAGCAACAGAGCGCGCTTGGCGCCTTTGCCCTTGGCGATTTCGACGGCGCGTTCTACGGCGGCGGTGGCGCCGGAGACAACAACCTGACCGGGGGCGTTATCATTGGCGACATCGCAGACTTCGCCCTGCCCGGCTTCGGCTGCAACAGCCTTGGCGGTATCGAGATCGAGGCCGAGCAGAGCAGCCATCGTGCCGTGACCGACAGGAACAGCCTTTTGCATGGCCTGTCCGCGCGTGCGCAACAGGCGCGCTGCATCGGCGAGCGAGAAGGTGCCTGCAGCGCAGAGGGCCGAATATTCGCCCAGCGAATGGCCAGCGACGTATTTGGCGTGATCCTTGATAAATACGCCCTTCGATTCCAGCACGCGGATGATGGCGACGCTAACGGCCATCAAGGCAGGCTGAGCGTTTTCGGTGAGGCGAAGAATGTCTTCGGGGCCTTCGAACATGGTTGCAGACAGGCGCTCGCCAAGAGCCTCATCGACTTCCTGAAAAACGGCGCGTGCCTCGGAATAGGTGGCGGCAAGGTCTTTGCCCATGCCAACAACCTGACTGCCCTGACCCGGGAAGGTGAATGCGAAATTGGACATGCTGGCCCCTCTAACTATCCACTGACCGCTATTTTTGCGGCTACCTTAAAGGCGGCTTTGCAGGGTCGGTGTGGCAGAGTCAAGGCGCGAGGCGGCTTGTGGCGCGATGCCGGACCGCCTCGGGCAAGGTTTTCAACGGTTAGCGCAGGCCAAGGGCATCACGCGCGCTACGCTCAGCAACATCGCCGGCCTGCGCAATTTCTGCTTCGGTCTGACCAAGGGCGCGGGCTGCTGCTTCGGCGGCGCGCCGCGCATTGACCACAGCATCCTGCTTGGCCCGTTCGGACATGGTCGCCGCCTGTGCACGCATCTCGTCGAAGGTTTGCTGCGGGTTGGCGATCGCCTCTACCGCAGGCGTGAGCGATTCCGGCACGTTGATCTGTATGGTCGAGGAACCATCGGGTTGCGTCTGCACATTGACGGCGGGCTGCGACGGTTGCGCATCCGCATTATTCGGCGCATCACCACATGCTGCCAGGGCCAAAGCCGCCGCAATGGCGATCGATGGAAGAAGAAGTTTATTCATTCAGCATCTTGTCCTTGTTACCGTCCGGGCGACGGTGTGGCTCTAAACGCGCCATGCCTTGTAAAGATGTGACGATACCGTGGTTGCTGCCACGCTTGCCTTCCCAGTCTCTTTCCCCTATAGCGACGCCAGCAATTCGTTTGGCCGGGGGCTGAACGGAGGGTTTTTCCTTTTTGGAAAGATAGGGTCTTTCGGACCCGGCCTCCCGTGTTCCCGCTCTTTGCAAGACTGCTTTGACGCCTTTCCGGCTTCGAAGGGGCTCCGCGCCAAGCATTGCTGAGTACAACTCGAAAGGAAGGCGCATCCATGGCCCTTTACGAACACATCTTCCTGGCTCGCCAGGACGTTTCCCAGCAGCAGGTCGAAGAGCTGACCACTGCCCTCACCGACATCCTCGCACAGGGTGGCGGCAAGGTGACCAAGAACGAATATTGGGGCCTCAAGGGTCTCTCCTATCGCATCCGCAAGAACCGCAAGGCGCACTACACCCTGCTGAACCTCGACGCTCCGGCTGCGGCCATTGCCGAGATGGAACGCCAGATGCGCATCAATGAAGACATCCTGCGCTTCATGACCGTGCGTGTTGACGCTCTCGAAGAAGGCCCGTCTGCAATGATGCAGAAGCGCGACCGCGATGACCGCGATGGTGGTGGCCGTCCCGGTGGCGATCGTGGTGGCTTCTCCGGCGAACGCCGTCCGCGCCGCTTCTAAGATAAGGAACGACTAAAATGGCAATCAAAGACCTTACCACTTCCCAGGCTCGCCGCCCGTTCCAGCGTCGTCGCAAGACCTGCCCGTTCTCGGGTGAAGGCGCGCCAAAGATCGACTTCAAGGACGTGCGCCTGCTTTCGCGCTACGTCTCCGAGCGCGGCAAGATCGTGCCGAGCCGCATCACTGCCGTTTCTGCCAAGAAGCAGCGTGAACTGGCTCGCGCCATCAAGCGCGCCCGTTTTATCGGCCTGATGCCCTACGCAGTTCAGTAAGCTCGCTGGGCTGGCGATCTAGCGGCGGTTCGCTGCGCTTCCGGTGCTCACGTACTCATGTACGCTCCGCTCCGGTTCTCGCAAACCGCCACTATCTCATCCAGCCCAACGGCTTCCTGCGAAGGAACCACGTGCATTCGTGCACACACGCTGGGGTTGCAGATGGTCTGCTTCTCCTAACCGCCTCAGAGGCGGGACAGCCAAAGGAATAAAGACATGAAAGTCATTCTGCTCGAGCGCATCGGCCGTACCGGCACGATCGGCGACGAAGTCAACGTCAAGGACGGCTTTGCCCGTAACTTCCTGCTGCCACAGGGCAAGGCCCTGCGCGCCACGGAAGCCAACCGTAAGCGTTTCGAAAACGAGCGCGCTCACATCGAGCAGCGCAACGAAGAGCGCCGCAATGCCGCTGCCGGCATTGCCGAAGGCCTCAATGGCACCACCGTCGTCCTGATCCGTCAGGCTGGTGAAACCGGCCAGCTCTATGGTTCGGTCGCTGCCCGCGATATCGTGGAAGCCCTTGCTGCTGAAGGCTTCACCGTTCAGCGCAACCAGGTCGACCTTGCCGACCCGATCAAGACCGTCGGCGTCCACAATGTTGCCCTGTCGCTGCATGCCGAAGTCGAAGTCTCGATCATCGTCAACGTCGCCCGTTCGGCTGACGAAGCCGAGCGTCAGGCCCAGGGTGAAGACGTGACCGTCCACACCTTCGAAGCTGACGAAGGCGGCGATTTCGCTGCCGGTCAGGCCGACGCTGCTCAGGACGACCGTTTCGAAGACTGATCACTTCACGATCAGACACAGATTGGAAAGGCCGGGCCGTGTGTCCGGCCTTTTTGTTTTGTGAGTTTGTCAAACATGCAGGGCTGCCCTCGGGTTTGACCCGAGGGCCATTCAAGTACCTAACCGGCCAGGCTGGTGAGCGCGGCTAGAGGCCCTCGGGTCAGGCCCGAGGGCAGCACCGCTACATAGACTGAAGCATTGCCAGACGCGGGAAAAGAGACGTGCGATAACGTTCCCAATACCTTGCGCACGTCTCACGAACCGTTATGGTTTCGAGCAACAGAAACGGCGTCACTTCGTAATTTTGGCTCAATGAGGTTCTCTAGTTATCCCCGCTATTCCCGATTACCCCTGTGCATTTCCTATGAACAAGGTGAGCATTTTTTTGCCGCCGGTCTTTGGAATCGACTCTGCCCGCATGCGGCCTATGACGAGTTAGCACTTACTTAAGAGTTACCCATGTCCGCGCCCTTGGCTCTAGTGCCGTCGCCAGAAGACAAATCCTTTCGCACGGCCCCGCACAATGTGGAGGTGGAGCAGGCGCTGCTGGGTGCGATTCTAATCAACAACGACGCTTTCTACCGTGTCGCCGACTTCCTGATGCCGGAGCATTTTTACGAACCGATCCATCGGGAAATCTATGAGCTGGCGGGCAAGATCATCCGTGCCGGTAAGGCGGCGGAGCCAGCGACGCTCAAGACCCACCTGCCCGATCAGCTGCTACCAGACGTCACGATGATGCAATATCTGTCGCGGCTGGCGGCGGAAGCGACCACGGTTCTGAATGCCGCCGACTATGGTCAGGCCATTTATGACCTCGCCATTCGCCGCAACCTGATTCAGGTCGGTGAGGAAATGGTGTCGGTCGCCTATGACAGTGATGTCGAGATGACCCCGGTCAAGCAGATCGAAAAGGTAGAAGGCGAGCTTTTCCAGCTTGCTGAAAAGGGCCGGTATGACGGCGGGTTCCAGTCTTTTGGCACAGCGCTCAGCGCCTCGATCCAGATGGCGGGTGAGGCGTTTCAGCGCGACGGGGGCCTGTCCGGTGTCGCCACTGACCTGCATGACTTGGACAGGCAGATGGGTGGCTTGCAGCGCTCGGACTTGATCGTGCTCGCCGGGCGCCCTGCCATGGGCAAGACCTCGCTGGTCACCAATATCGCCTACAATGTTGCCAAGAATTGGCGCGGCGAAATCACGCCGGATGGGCATAGCAAGACGGTCAATGGTGGGCATGTGGGCTTTTTCAGCCTCGAAATGAGTTCCGAACAGCTCGCCACCCGTATTCTGGCCGAGCAGGCGGAAATCTCATCCTCGGACATTCGTCGCGGCCGCATCCACGACAACCAGTTTGCCAAGCTGGTGGACGTTTCGAACATGATGAGCAAGGTGCCGCTCTTCATCGACGATACCGGTGGTATTTCGGTGGCCCAGCTTGCCGCCCGCGCTCGTCGCCTCAAGCGGCAGAAGGGGCTCGACCTCCTGATCGTCGACTATTTGCAGCTTTTGTCCGGCTCCTCAAAAGCATCGAGCCAGAATCGCGTGCAGGAACTGACCGAAATCACCACAACGCTCAAGGCGCTGGCCAAGGAACTGGAAGTGCCTGTGATTGCCCTGTCCCAGCTCTCGCGTCAGGTGGAAGCGCGCGACGACAAGCATCCGCAACTGGCAGATTTGCGCGAATCGGGCTCTATCGAGCAGGACGCGGACGTGGTTTTGTTCGTGTATCGTGAAGAATACTATCTCAAGAACAAGGAACCCAAAGAGGGTACGCCCGAGCATCTGGCCTGGCAGGGGGAAATGGAAAAAGTGCACGGCAAGGCGGAAGTGATCATCGCCAAGCAGCGTCACGGCCCCACTGGCACCGTCCAGCTCAGTTTCGAGGCACAATTTACCCGGTTTGGTAACCTTGCTCGGGCAGACTACCTGCCTGAACGCATGGAATAGGCATGACGCTGACCTCTGGCCTTGGCGGCCAATTGAGCATCGATCTGGGGGCTTTGGCCCGCAACTGGCGCGCACTGGACAAGGTGAGCGCGGGCGCATTGACGGGCGCAGTGGTGAAGGCCGACGCCTATGGCACCGGCATAGAAATGTCGAGCAAGGCGCTCTACGCGGCTGGGGCACGCTTCTTTTTCGTCGCCACTGTCGATGAAGGCATGGCTGTACGAGCCGCTGTGCCGGACGCACATATCTTTATTCTGGGTGGGCTCTATCCCGGCGCGGCCAATCTCTACATTCGTCAAAATCTGATGCCGGTGCTCGGCTCGATGGCCATGCTCGAGGAATGGCTAGCCAAGTGCATCGAGCGCAATGAAGCCTATCCGGCCGCCTTCCACTTCGACACCGGCATCAACCGGCTCGGCTTCCGCCTCAGCGAGGCCACCGCGCTGCGTGAGCGGATCGGCAAATTGGGCTTTGCGCCGCAGATGGTCATGAGCCATCTGGCCTGTGCCGATACGCCCAACCACGAAAAGAACCGCACGCAATTGGCGCTGTTCGGTTCGGTGCTGTCGCAATTCCCTGGCATTCCGGCGTCGCTCGCCAATTCGGCGGGGCTAATGACGGGGCGGGATTACCACTTCCAGATGGTTCGGCCCGGCATCGCACTCTATGGCGGACGGGCGGTCAATGGCCGCAAAAACCCGATGCAGCCTGTTGTGACGCTGCATGTGCCGATCCTGCAGGTGACCGAAGGGCGGACCGGAGAAACCGTGGGCTATGGCGCGACTTATGCGCTCAATCGCAACTCCAAACTGGCCGTGCTTGGCTATGGTTATGCGGACGGCTTTTTCCGCTCGCTCTCGGGCACAAATCAGCGCCCTGGCGGCAAAGTGTTCATTCGCGGCAAGCTCTGCCCGGTGGTCGGCAAGATTTCGATGGACCTGACCATTGTCGATGTGACCGAACTCGGCTCCGACCTTCCGATGCCCGGCGAGGGCGCGGAGGTGATGGGGCCAAACGTGCTGGTGGACGATCAGGCCGATGCCGCCGGAACCATCGGCTACGAGCTGCTGACCAACCTCAAGGGCCGATATAACCGTATCTATGTCGGCGACGGACGGCTACCGGACTAAGCTCATTTGTTCTTTATTTGTTCTTGATTGCGAGACTTTGCGCTGTTAGCGTTCGGCTGAGCTTTCGCATCGGACCGACATGGCTGACACCTCTACCTATATTATCCTTCTGCGCGCTATCGGCCCCGCGACGCATCGGCTGATGAGCATGGCGCAATGGCGGGATGCTTCGGAAGAGGCAGGCTTTTTCGCGCCGGAAACGCTGGTAAATACGGGTAATATGATTGCCGGCTTTGTAGGCAGTGCAGCGGATGCGGCAAACGCCATGACCGGCGTGTTACGGAGCTTTGGCCTGGGCGAAAATGTTGTTCCGGTGGTGCGCACGTCAAAGCAGATCGCTGCTCTCGTCGCAACTGACCCAATTTCCGAGGCGGCCACAGAGCGGCCATCGCAAACCGGTGTTTACTTTCTTGCAGACGACAAGCCCGACCTCAGCTGGATACCAAGCTACGACGGGCCAGAGGTCATTCATCTCGTAACCAATCATCTGGTGATCGACTTTTCACAGGATGTTGCGAAATCGGGGCGGTTGATCCGCAAAATCGATAAGCTCTGCGGGCTCAACACCGCGCGCAACTGGAACACGACACGCAAACTGGCCGAACGGGTCGCGGCACGGAAAGACATTTAGATGGCCAAGAACCGATCCAACTTCATCTGCCAGTCCTGCGGCGCGGTCTCGACACGCTGGCAGGGGCGGTGCGATGCGTGTGGCGAATGGAACACCATTGTTGAGGAAATGGTGGATTCTGGCGTCGGCGCAGGTCCAAAGGCCGCCAAGGCTGGGGGGCGCCCGGCCAATCTGGTGCCGCTTTCAGGGGAAACGGAAAGCGCGGCGCGCGTCGTCACCGGGCTTGCCGAACTCGACAGGGTGACGGGCGGCGGCTTCGTCAAGGGCTCGGCGCTGCTGGTGGGTGGCGATCCGGGGATCGGCAAATCAACACTGCTGCTGCAATCGGCAGCGGCGCTGGCGGCCAAGGGCAAACGCGTCGTCTATGTGTCGGGCGAAGAAGCGGTGGCGCAGGTACGGCTGCGGGCACAACGGCTAGGACTTGGCGACGCGGGCGTGTTGCTGGCGGCAGAAACCAATGTCGAGATTATTCTCGCGACGCTCGAAAATGGCCCGCCAGCCGATCTCGTCATTATCGATTCCATTCAGACACTGTGGACCGACCGTGTGGATTCAGCCCCCGGCACGGTGACGCAGGTGCGCACATCGGCACAGGCATTGACGCGGCTGGCCAAGAAGACCGGCGCGGCAGTGGTACTTGTGGGCCATGTGACCAAGGACGGGCAGATTGCCGGACCTCGCGTCGTCGAGCACATGGTCGATGCCGTGCTTTATTTCGAGGGTGACAGCAGCCACACATTCCGCATCCTGCGCGGTGTGAAGAACCGCTATGGCGCGACGGACGAGATCGGCGTCTTCGCCATGACCGAGCGCGGGCTGGAACAGGTGGCAAATCCATCTGCGCTGTTCCTCGATCAGCGCGACAAGGACGCCGCGGGCTCGGCTGTTTTCGCCGGGATGGAGGGCACGCGGCCCCTGCTCATCGAGATTCAGGCGCTGGTGGCCCCCTCTCCGCTTGGCACGCCGCGACGGGCCGTTGTGGGCTGGGATTCGTCTCGCCTCTCCATGGTTTTGGCGGTACTCGAAACCCGTTGCGGCGTGCGCATCGGGGCCAATGACATTTATCTCAACGTCGCGGGTGGGCTGAAGATCAATGAGCCCGCGGCCGATCTGGCAGTGGCGGCGGCGCTGATTTCGTCTTTGACCGGCGCGTCTCTCCCAGCCGATGCAGTCTATTTCGGCGAAATATCGCTGGCGGGCGGGGTTCGTCCGGTGGTTCATGCCGGGCTGCGATTGCGTGAGGCGCAGAAACTCGGCTTTGGCTCGGTCGTAACCGGCAAGCTCGGCAATGCCGATCGGAATAATGGACTCGACGTCACCGAATATGCGCAATTGAGCGACATGGTGAACCGGATCGCGGCGCAGGGAAAGCGCCCCATGCCGGAGCCCGACCCCGATCAATGGTAAACAGATTGTTTCCGGGGAGATTGACAAGTACCACGGCGCTTGGTCTTGGCAGGGAAGTGTAAAGTGTTTATTGGTCGCCACAATTAGCCGGGGCGGCTTGAAAACAGGCGAAAAACATATGCTGACTGCTTTCGACGTTGGTGTTGGTGTGCTGGTTCTGATCTCAGCGATCCTGGCAACCGCACGTGGACTGACCCGTGAAGTGCTCTCGCTGGCAACCTGGGCCGGTTCTGCCGCGATTGCCGTTTATATGTGGCAGTATCATCCCGACATTGCGCGGCAATATATTGCAGAGCCGGTCGTCGCTGATATTGCGACTGTGGTTGTGACCTTCATCGTCGCGCTGATCGTGTTGCACCTGCTCACCATGCGCATTGCCGATTTCGTCGTCGACAGCCGCATTGGGCCGATTGACCGGACGCTGGGCTTTGTCTTTGGCGTGCTGCGTGGCATTCTGATCGCCATCGTCATCACCATTTTCGGAACCTGGCTTCTGCCCAACAATCTGCCTGACTGGGCGGCCAATGCGCAGACTCGTCAGCCCTTGCAGGATATGGGCAATACGCTCATCTCCATGCTGCCCGATGGCCTTGAGCAGCAGGTTACAGATATTCTTCAGGGTGGCGGTACCAACCTCACGGAAGATCCTCCGGCTCCGACCGCCCCGCTTGACGGAACCGTGGACGGAACGGTCGATCCTACCGATCCTGTGACCGACACGCAGACCTGACGACGCCATAAAGGCGGGCAGCGCATCCGCCGCACACCTGCCGACCACACTTGTCATTGGTGGCCGGCAGGAAAATGCGCTATTGGCGAGCAAGTGTTTCGCCGTATTTCGCACGGAGCCCCCTGTGACACATCCCCGCGATGACGATTTCGATCTTTCTGGTGACACGCTGCATGAAGAGTGCGGCGTGTTTGGCATTTTGGGGCATAGCGATGCCTCGACGCTGACCGCTCTGGGGCTGCATGCCCTGCAACATCGTGGGCAGGAGGCGGCTGGTATCGTCAGCTTCGACGGCCAGCAGTTTCATCAGGAAAAGCGCATGGGCCTGGTGGGCGACCACTATACCGACCCAGCCGTGCTGGCGAAGCTGCCGGGCAATGTCTCCATTGGCCATACCCGCTATTCGACCACCGGCGAAGTTGCGCTACGCAACGTGCAGCCACTGTTCGCCGAGCTGGAAGTGGGCGGTATCGCCATTGCCCATAATGGCAATTTCACCAATGGGCTGACGTTGCGCCGCCAGATCATCGCGACCGGCGCTATCTGCCAGTCCACCTCGGATAGCGAAGTGGTGCTGCACCTCATCGCCCGCTCGCGCCATTCCTCCAGCACGGACCGCTTCATCGATGCCATCCGGCAGATGGAAGGCGGTTATGCGATGCTGGCCATGACGCGCACCAAGCTGATTGCGGCGCGTGATCCGGTGGGCATCCGTCCGCTGGTCATGGGCGAGCTGGACGGGAAGCCGATCTTCTGTTCGGAAACCTGCGCGCTCGACATCGTCGGCGCAAAATATGTGCGCGACGTCGAAAATGGCGAAGTCATTATCTGCGAAATCCAGCCAGATGGCTCAATCACCATCGACGCGCGCAAGCCCGCCCGCCCTGCCCCCGAGCGTCCATGCCTGTTCGAATATGTGTATTTCGCACGCCCGGATTCGATCGTCTCCGGTCGTTCGGTTTACAAAGCGCGCAAGAATATGGGCATCAATCTGGCCAAGGAAGCGCCAGTCGAGGCCGACGTGGTGGTGCCTGTGCCCGATGGCGGAACGCCAGCGGCGATAGGTTTTGCGCAGCAGAGCGGCATTCCGTTCGAGCTGGGCATTATCCGCAATCATTATGTGGGCCGCACCTTCATCGAACCGACCCAGTCCATCCGTGCCTTTGGTGTGCGTCTCAAGCACTCGGCCAATCGCGCCGAAATCGCGGGCAAACGCGTGGTGCTGATCGACGATTCCATCGTGCGCGGCACGACGTCCGTGAAGATCGTCCAAATGATCCGCGATGCGGGTGCGACCGAAGTTCACATCCGTGTCGCCAGCCCGATGATCTTCCACTCGGACTATTACGGCATAGACACGCCCGACCCGGACAAACTGCTGGCCAATCAATATGCCGATCTGGACGCAATGTGTCGCTTTATCGGCGCAGACTCGCTGGCCTTCCTCTCCATAGACGGGCTTTACGAGGCTGTTGGAGGCGAGAAACGCAATCCGCAGGCGCCGCAATTCACTGACCATTACTTCACGGGCGACTATCCGACGCACTTGACCGATCTCAATGGCGGGACCAAGAGCAGCCCCAAGCAGGTTTCACTGCTCAAGGAAGCGGGTTAATGACCGAAACTACTGAACTGGCCGGTAAGACTGTTCTGGTCACCGGCGCGTCGCGCGGCATAGGCTATGCGGCGGCGCTGGAAGCGGCACGTCGCGGGGCGCATGTTATTGCCGTGGCCCGGACTGTCGGCGGGCTTGAAGAGCTGGACGACGCTATCGTGGCGCTGGGCGGTTCGACAACATTGGTGCCGATGGATCTGCGCGATGGCGATGCCATCGACCGGCTTGGCGCAGCTATTTTCGAGCGTTGGGGACATCTGGACGGGCTGATCGCCAATGCAGGTCAGCTCGGCGTTTTGAGCCCGGTTGCCCATATCAAGCCAACAGATTTCGACAAGGTGCTGGCGGTTAATGTTACCGCCAATTATCGGCTGCTGCGCTCGCTCGATCTTCTGCTGCGTCAATCTGAGGCTGGTCGCGCCGTTTTCGTGTCGTCCTCGTCGGCGCGTTCGGCCCGTCCCTTCTGGGGGCTCTACGCAGCCAGCAAGGCGGCGCTCGATGCGCTCGTCAAATCCTATGCCGGTGAAATCGCGCAGACCAATGTGCGGGCCAATGTGTTTTATCCCGGTGCCGTGCGCACGGCCATGCGCGCCAAAGCCATGCCGGGCGAGAACCCGGAAACCCTGCCACAGCCGACCGAAATTGCGCCAAAACTGGTTGATCTTCTGACCCCTTCGCTCAATGAGCAGGGGCGGCTGTTCGATATGGCCACAGGCCAGTTCGAGGACATCTGATCATGGTGGAGCTGCGTCCTTATTCGCCTGGCGATCTGGACGCGCTCTATGCCATTTGCCTGCAAACCGGCGCTGCCGGGCAGGATGCCTCGCCACTGCACAATGATCCGCACCTTGTCGGCCATATCTATGCTGCGCCTTATGGCGTTCTGGAGCCAGAAAACGTCTTCGTGGCCGAGGATGATCGGGGCGTAGCGGGCTATGTTGTCGGCACATTCGACACGAACAGGTTTTCCGAGCGGCTGGAAGCCGAATGGTGGCCAAAGTTACGCGAACGATACGCTGGCGCGACCGGTATGACGGCAGCCGATCAAGGCCGGATTGAGACGATCATGCAGCCGCATCAGAACCCCGCAGATCTCGTGGCTGAATATCCCGCCCACATCCATATGAACCTGTTGCCGCGCCTGCGGGGGCAGCGCATCGGCACGAGGCTGCTCGATATGTGGGTGGCGCATGCCCGCGCGCACGGCGTCACTGGCATTCATCTGGGCGCTAGTGCCAGCAATGCTGGCGGCATCGCCTTCTGGACCCATGGCGGCTTTACACGCCTAAGAGACGATGGCGCCGTGTGGTTTGGCATGAAGCTATAAAGAAAAGGCCCGGATCGCTCCGGGCCTTTTGCTTAGCTTGGGATCACCAGCGGGGCGATCAGCACCTTGTCGATGCGGTGGCCGTCGAGGTCCACGACCTCAAATTTCCAGCCATCGCGCTCGAAGGTTTCGCCCACGCGTGGCAGGTGGTTCAAACTGGCCAGAACATAGCCCGCCAAGGTCTCAAAGCGGGCATCTTTGGGCACAGGCACCTTGAAGCGTTCGCGGAAGTCGTCGACCGGCATCCAGCCAGCAACGAGCCAGGAGCCATCGGCACGCTGAACGACCGCAGGCTCATCACCCGGCTCTTCGTTGTAAACGCCGGTGATCACTTCGAGCACGTCGCCAAAGGTGATGATGCCTTCGAAATGGCCATATTCGTCAACGACCAGAGCAAGCTGGGCGCTGGCCTTGCGGATGGCCTCGATGACGTCGAGGGCGTCAGCATGCTCCATGACCACCGGGACCGGGCGAACCAGCTTTCGCAGGTCGGGCTGCTGCCCCAGGGCAAGATCAGGCAGCAAATCAGAGAGGGACAGGACGCCAAGAATGGAATCCGCATCGCCTTCCTGCACCAGAATGCGCGAATGACTGGACGCCAGAATGGTCTTGAGGTTTTCCTCGTAGGAATCCTCGACATCAACCACTTCCACATCAAGGCGCGGGGTCATGATGCCGCGTGCCGAACGGTCGGCCAGACGCATGACGCCCGAGATCATCGAATGCTCTTCAGTCTCGAAGATACCAGCGGTGGTCGCCTCGGCGATGATGGTGCGGACTTCTTCCTCGGTTACCGATTCTTCGGCCTGCCCGCTCTGGCCGAGAAGGCGAAGCACGGTCTTGCCGGAAATATCGAGGAACCAGACGATGGGCGTACCAATCAGAGCCAGGATGGACATCGGCCCAGCAACGCGCGAGGCGACGCCTTCTGGATTGCGCAGGGCGACCTGCTTGGGCACCAGCTCACCACAGATCAGCGTGACATAGGTGATGGCGACGACGACAATGCCCGTGCCAAAGATATCGGCCAGATTAGCGGCCATGCCTGCATCGCGCAGGGTTTCGGCCAGGCGCAGGCCCAGCGTGGCGCCAGAAAAGGCACCCGAAAGAATACCCACAAGGGTAATGCCGATTTGTACGGAAGACAGGAACCTGCCCGGGTCCTCAGCCAGCCTTATAGCGGTGGCGGCACCTTTATTACCCTGATCGGCCAGGACTTTGAGACGCGCGGGACGGGAGGAAACGACGGCCAGTTCGGACATGGCCAGAGCGCCGTTCACAAGAATCAGAACGACGACGATGATGATTTCTGTAAGCAACAAAGTGCAATGTTGACACGCCGCGACCAATGGCGGGGTGCTACGACGCCGCGCAATATAGGGCACATCAGCCAGATGTGAATAGGCTATTGGGTGAATAGATGATGACAGACGCCTTTACGGCGCCGGTCATTTCTTGTCGGCGTAGGGATTCTTGCCGCCGCGCAGCCAGAGACGAATGGGCGTGCCGGGCATATCGAACGCTTCGCGCAGACCGTTTACGAGGTACCGTTGATACGATGCAGGCACGGCATCCGGGCGCGACGCGAAGATGATGAAGCTGGGCGGACGGGTCTTGGCCTGCGTCATGTAACGCATCTTGAGGCGACGACCAGAGACGGCCGGGGGCGGATGGCCTTCCAGCATGCCCGCCAGCCAGCGGTTCAAACGAGCTGTGGAAACATGGGAGTTCCAGCTCCGCTCGATGGTGAAGATAGCGTCCATCAGCTTGTCGATATTGCGGCCAGTGAGACCCGACAGGGTTACCAGCGGCACGCCACGTACCTGCGGCAGCAGGCGCTCGCATTCTTCGCGCAGCTCGGCCAGCTTGGCATTCTTGTCTTCGATCAGGTCCCACTTGTTTAGGGCAATGACCATCGCCCTGCCCTCACGCTCGACCAGATCGGCCAGCGCCAGATCCTGCTTTTCGAATGGAATGGTGGCGTCGAGCAGCAGCACGACGACTTCGGCATATTGGATGGAGCGCAGGCTATCGCCTACCGCCAGCTTTTCGAGCTTTTCCTGAACGCGGGAGCGGCGGCGGATACCGGCGGTATCAACCAGATTGATCGTGCGGCCTTCCCATTCCCACGGCACGAGAATGGAATCGCGGGTGATGCCGGCTTCAGGACCGACCAGAACGCGCTCTTCGCCTACCATGCGGTTGACCAGCGTGGACTTGCCCGCATTGGGGCGACCCACGATGGCGACGTTGAGATAGCGCCGCGGATTCCAGCGCAGGGTGGCTTCGTCGCCCTCCCCTTCCAGCATATCGGGGGTGATATCGACATCCACATCGGGCATGATATCGAGATCGCCAGCCGCCTCGGCGTCCGCAGCGTCTTGCTGCGCCTGCTTCTCGATTTGTTTGTCGATGGCGGCGGAGACGATGGAATAGAGTTCGGACAGGCCCAAGCCATGTTCGGCAGACAGCGGGATCGGCTCGCCAAAGCCGAGCTTGAAGGCTTCAACCAGACCCGCTTCAGAGGCCTTGCTTTCCGCCTTGTTGCCGACGAGATGGACCGACTTCCCGGCCTTGCGCAGAACCTGCGCGAAGCGCTGATCGAGCGGCACGACACCGGCACGAGCATCGATCATGAAGAGGATAATATCGGCTTCGCGAATGGCCAGCTCGGTTTGCTGGCGCATACGATCTTCTAGTGAACCGTCGCGGACGTCTTCGTAGCCGGCCGTATCCAGTACCTTGAAGGTGAGATCAGCAATGTGCCCCTCGGCCTCGCGGCGGTCACGCGTGACGCCCGGCGTGTCATCGACCAGAGCGATCTTGCGACCGACCAGGCGATTGAACAACGTGGATTTGCCCACATTGGGACGACCGACAATGGCTAGTGTGACCGTCATGGCGGTATTCCCTTCGGCAGAGCCGGTTTATTCGGCGACCGGCTCGTCAGCCGCAGGCGCATCGGTTGCGACGGGCTCTTCGGCTTCTACGGCAGCATCAGTTGTAGCGGTGCCAGCGGCCAGCATTTGCGCCATGTAGAAGGCCATGCGGGTGCGGACGCTGGATGTTGCCAGCGGATCATCGAGCACAGCCTGGAAATTGGTTTCCGCAGCGGCAAAATCACCGGCCTTATATTGAGCGAGGCCAAGCGTCTCGCGCGCTGTGCGGCGCATCTGGTTATCGTCGGTCGCGAGCGTGCCAACGCGGGCTTCGACATCTGCCAGCGTGCCATTGTCAACGAGGAGATTGCCCGCCAGAAGCAGGGCCAGCTCGCGCAGGCGCTGGTTGGACTGGCTATTGGCCAGAGAATCATAGGCTGCAACCGCGCCGGGTACGTCGCCTTCTTCAACCAGCAGCGCCGCCTTGCGGAATTCTGCAAGCACGGGATAGCCACCCGAACCATTGGCGGCGAGTTGATCGAGCTGGGCCTGTGCACCGGTCAGATCGCCACGCTCGGCGGCATCGAGAGCAGAGTAAAGTTCCTGCGAGGCAGCGGATGACTGGCTCTTGGTGTACCAGGACCAGCCTTCATTGATGGCAACCAGCGCCACAATAGCGATGGCGCCACCGATAACGAAGGGCGCAAAGCGGCGCCACAGCGCCCGCATGCGATCGGAGCGCAGTTCTTCGTCGATTTCGCGGAAGATGTTCTCGTTGGACATGGCCAGCCGTCAATGCGTTCAAAGTCGCGCGCAGCTTTATCATGCGCCCCCCGGAATGCAAACCGCATCAGGACGCCGGTTTGACGGCATTAACCGTCGTTTGAGGCTCCTCAAGCCGTTGTCGCGGCGCGGGTGTAGATTGCGCGGAAATCAGGCGGGTTCCCATGAGCGGCAAGCGCGATCAGACCATAGATTTCTTTCGAGGGCTGGCCATTCTTCTCGTGGTGCTGTTTCATTTTACAGCCCGGCTGCCCAATGAGGCAATCAACATAACGGAAGGCGCGCCGTTGCCCGTGTTCTTCGGTTGGGTGGGAGTCTATTTCTTTTTCATCATCTCCGGTTATTGCATCTTCATGACGCTGGAGCGCTCTGCCGGTGTCAGCCAGTTTCTGGCGCGGCGCATTTCCCGCATCTATCCGGCTTTCGCGGCTGCGGTGCTGCTGCTTTTCATATTTGGGCTGGTTTTTATCGTGCCCTCTGTGCCAGAGGCCAATTTTCACGAGGTCGAGCCCGGACCTTTCGATGTCATAGTGAATCTGTTGTTCATCGGCGAAATCGGCGAATGGGTCGACGGCGCGTTCTGGTCGATAGCGGTTGAGGTCAAGTTCTACGCGCTGGTCGCGCTGCTTGCTTTCCTCATTCCAGACCGAGGCCAGTTCGGGCGCGTTTTCGGCGGTCTTGCATTGGGCATGGGACTATTGTGGTTGGCCTCAACGCTTCTGACCACCATTGGAAGCGGCTCGATCACGCCGCAATCGCTGCTCAAATTTCTCACCATCGCGCCCTATCTGTCGTTCTTCGCCGTGGGCATTCTGGGCTGGCAATATGAGCAGGGTCGCGCGGGAACAGGTCGGCTGCTCGCGGCAAACCTCGTTCTGTCGGCCCTGATCGTCTGGGTGGAGGCATACTCGTTTGAGCTGCATGATGGTTGGGGCGTGGCGACAATCTGCGCCTTCGCCTATCTGGCGCTGGGCCTTTTGTTTATCCGCTTTGTGCGCGGCGGCACCATCCCATCCATTCCCGGCGTGACATGGGCCGTGGCGCAGGTGGGGCTGCTGAGCTTTTCCTGGTATCTTATCCACGAAAATATCGGGATGAGCATGTTGGCGACGCTGGACCTCTACCTGCCGGCGCAGGTGGCGCTGATCCTCGTGGTCATCAGCACATTCCTCATGGCCATCGTCTTCGCCAATCTTTTCGAGTGGCGTTTCCGAAAACCGGTGGAGCGAGCAGTACTGAACGTTCTAGATTTTGTTTGGCAGCGTCTGCGACCCCTATTATCTGCGGCGCGACCTGCTCCATAGTCAGAATTTGAGCGGCCAGGATGCGAGGTGATCCGGTCGGTCCGCGCCGGCCAGAGTATGCACCAGACAAAAGCGGTCAATCCGTATCCGCAAGGGGCGGGTCAGGTTTCGCGTGGCCAGTCGCGTCGGCGCGTACCACAGCGTGATGTGCGGACTGAAGGATCGTGCACCCGTGCAGAGTCCGAAATTTCGCATTTGCCGGCGCAAATTGTCATAAAGGATCGCCGCTTCGCGTGAGGGATCGGAGCAGCAGAGGACAGTCGGGACCTGAGATCGTCGGCCTGAATTGCGGCCCCCATCCCAAGTCTGCACACGATCGAATACCAGATCGAAAGGCGGGTGACGGATAGCCTCCCCGATCAACAGAGCATCTTCCAACTGCTGCGTCGCGAGTTGCTCGCCGCGCTTCAAACCGTTCATCGAAACATGCAGCCGCCCTGCTGAGACCACCCGTCGCACATTGTGCAACCGGCCGAGGTCGCGCGCACTGCGCTCAATTCTCTGCGCCATTGCCGGATCGGGATAAAGTGCGAAATAGCTTCGATGCTCGACCGGCGTGGGGCGATGACCGAAAAAATCTGGCTCATCCATCGCATTACTCGTTTGTTCTCTATTTGTTCACTTAATCATGTTGCGCATAACAGAGTCAATTCGTGGATTGAGTGAACGATAGGCCAGACGAAAAAGGCACCGTCGACGACGGTGCCTTTGCTATTTCAGCGCGCGCTCGAGGCGTTTTGAATCATTCCCACTCGATTGTGCCGGGGGGCTTGCTGGTCACATCATAAACGACGCGATTGATGCCGCGCACTTCGTTGATGATGCGGGTGGCCGTCTTGCCGAGGAAATTCATGTCGAACTGGTAGAAATCGGCTGTCATGCCATCGACCGAGGTCACGGCACGCAGGGCGCAGACAAATTCGTAAGTGCGACCATCGCCCATGACGCCAACGGTCTGCACCGGCAACAGAACGGCGAATGCCTGCCAGATCTTGTCGTACTGGCCCGACTTGCGGATTTCATCGAGATAGATCGCGTCGGCCTGACGGAGAATGTCGAGCTTTTCGGGGGTAATGCCGCCAGGGCAGCGGATGGCGAGGCCCGGGCCGGGAAAAGGGTGGCGACCAATGAAGCTGTCGGGGATGCCAAGCTCGCGGCCCAGCACGCGGACTTCGTCCTTGAACAGTTCGCGCAGCGGTTCGACGAGCTGCATATTCATGCGCTCGGGCAGGCCGCCGACATTGTGATGGCTCTTGATGGTAACCGAGGGGCCACCCGTGAATGACACCGATTCAATGACGTCCGGGTAGAGCGTGCCTTGGGCGAGGAATTCCGCCCCGCCAAGCTTCTTGGCTTCTTCCTCGAAGACTTCGATGAAGAGGCGACCGATGATCTTGCGCTTGATTTCCGGATCGGACTGGCCGTCCAGCTCGCCTAGAAACTTCTTTGAAGCATCGACATGGACCAGTGGGATATTGAACTGATCGCGGAACATGGTGACGACCTGTTCGCTCTCATTCAGCCGCATCAGGCCGTGATCGACATAGATACAGGTGAGCTGATCGCCGATGGCTTCGTGGATCAGCACAGCCGCGACGGAAGAATCGACGCCGCCGGAAAGACCACAAATCACGCGGCCGCTACCGACCTGATCGCGAATCTTTTCGATCATCTTCTGGCGATAGGCGGACATGGTCCAGCTAGACTGGATGCCACAAATGTTGTGGACGAAGTTTGCGTAGAGCTTGGCCCCATCGGGCGTGTGCACCACTTCGGGATGGAACTGCACGGCCCAGATGCGGCGGGCTTCGTTGGCAATCATGGCGAAGGGCGCGTTGGGCGACGTGCCGACGACCTCAAAGCCCTCGGGCAGAGCAACCACACGGTCGCCATGGCTCATCCACACCTGATGGTCGGTGCCGACATCCCAGACGCCTTCGGACAGCGAGTTCGCCTTTTGCAGTGTCAGCTCGGCACGACCGAATTCGCGGTGATGCCCCGCCTCGACCTTGCCGCCCAGCGCCATGCACAACGCTTGCTGGCCGTAGCAGATGCCAAGGATCGGCACATTGGCCGCAAGAATTGCGGGATCGATGGTCGGCGCGTTTTCGTCCAGCGTCGAAGCCGGGCTGCCCGAGAGCACAACGCCCTTGGGATTAAGCGCCACCATGGCCGCGCCAGCCGACTGGAACGGATGGATTTCGCAATAAACGCCGGTTTCGCGGATGCGCCGCGCAATCAATTGCGTGACTTGCGATCCGAAATCGACAATGAGAATGGTATCGTTACGGGGGGCGGTGTCTGGGTGCAGCATGGCGAGGCTTTAGCCGCAGCGCGCAGATTTCGCAAGCGGGGCGTTGAGGGAACGCCCCATGCATTCTTGGGGGAACGACTTGGATCACGACAATCGCCTACATGGCGCCGATTTCGTGCGGGCCAGCGCCTGCATGATCGTGCTGTTTCATCATCTGGCGCAGCGCATCAATTTCAACTCGCGGCTTGGCTCGGATGTGATGCAGGCATTGAGCAATGGTGGCGGGCTCGGCGTGGGCATGTTTTTCGTGCTCAGCGGCTTCCTTTTGTCCCTGCCCTTCTGGAAAGCTCTGGACGCTGGCGACAGTCTTCCATCGCTGCGGGTGTATTGGATACGGCGCGCTGCACGCATCCTTCCCGGCTTCTGGCTGGCGCTGACCGTGACCTTTATCCTCAGCTTCACGATTTTTGGCGCAAAGCTCGATTTCTGGCTTTGGCTTCGGTTCCTAGCTGGCTTCTTTTTACTCAGTGACTGGCATTGGCTCACTCTCTTTCCCGTCGAAGTGAACGGTCCGCTCTGGTCCATCGGCTTTGAAGTCACTGCCTATGCCTTGCTGCCCCTGGGATTTATGCTGATCGCCACCTATGGCAGAGCCCTATCGGCGCAGACCAAGCGTTTGGCCTGGCTCGCCGTTATCGGACTTGCGCTGGTGGCACATCTGGCCTTCTCCAACCTGGTTCAGGTGGATCCGGCCGGACGCAGTTGGGAATACGGATTGCAGGGCGGTGCCAAGGTGTGGATGCCGTGGTTCAATCCGTTCAGCTTTTTCGCCATGTTCGCGACAGGTGCGCTGGCGGGGGGCATACGCACACTCCTTGCGGGACGCCGCGACTGGATGATGGACGTGCTCTGCGCCTTGGCGGTGTTGACCGCCGGCTTTTACATCTATGCCGAGGCGCGGATGGACCAGGGTGAACTTTATGGCTGGCTGCGTGTCCCCTATCGCTTTCCGCTCATGCACCTGCTGGTCGGCGCTGTTCTGGTATTCGGACCGGGCTCCATTATTGTGGGGCGCCTGCTCGACAACAGAGCGACACGATATATCGCGCAGGTCTCGTTCGGGGTTTATGTCTGGCACTATCTGGTGCTGGAACTGGTCCGCGAGCTGTGGATGCCGCGCATGGTCTATGGCCGGATGATCGATGGCACAATGTTCTGGACGGCATCGGGCGTGGTCATCGCCGTTTCTTTCCTGATCGCCACGCTATCCTGCAAATTGCTTGAAGAGCCCATCATACGCAAAGCGCGAGCGATTGAGGCCCGCGCTGCCCGACGCATGTCGATTGAGGCAGCTTAATTGAGCAGAGCAATCGACAGGTTCAGATAGCCCGCAAAGCTGACCCAGGCGATATAGGGCACGAAGAGCCATGGGGCGACATTGTCGTGGCGACGACTGGTCATGATAAAGCCCGCAATGCTGAGCCACATGGCCACCAGAACGATGAAGGCCAACCATGGCTGCTGCGCAAGGAACCAGATCGGTGACCATGCCCAATTGAGCAGCATTTGCGCGCCCCAGAATTTCATGGCGCTCGAATTCGGCGCGGCGACCCAGACTCGCCAGCCCGCAACAGCAATCATGACATAGAGCGTGAACCAGACGGGGCCAAACACCCAATTGGGCGGATTGAGTGGCGGCTTGGTGAGGTTTTCATACCAGACACCGGGGGTTGATTGTGTGCCGATCAGGGCACCTATGCCGATGACCAGCACCAGAAAGACGGCCAAAGCGATCCATGATTGGGGTGTGCGATATTCAGCGGTATTGGCGTGCATGGTGACGCTCCTGCAATGCGTTATTTGACTCAACAACGTTTGCAAAAGCGCGCCGGTTCACCTTTGCCGTTCAATCTACTTTGCGCAGCAGATGCAGATAGAACCCATCTGTCTGGGTTCGGCGTGGTGTGAGGCAGATACCACCAGCTTTTGTTGCCAGACCGTCCGGCAGATCTGTAATCAACGCACTGCGCCACGCTTTGGCAATATCCACGCTTTGAAAGCCGGGATTCGCCGCAAGGAATGCCGTAATCTGATCGTCATTCTCCTCAGGGAGAATGGAGCAGGTGATGTAGACGAGCGTGCCGCCGGGCTTGAGATAGCGCGCCGCTTCAACCAGTAGCGCCGCCTGTTCGGACTGGCGCTGAACGAGAAGATCAGGCGTCAGCTTCCATTTCGTATCGGGACGGCGACGCCAGGTGCCGGTGCCGGTGCACGGCGCATCGACGACGACACGATCGATCTTGCCAACCAGATCATCCAGCGCGCCGTCATTGGGTGCCCTGACCTGCGCATTGCGCACGCCATTGCGTTTCAGCCGATCATAGATCGGAGCCAGGCGGGAGCGGTCGCTGTCATAAGCGAATATTTGGCCGGAATTGCCCATGTTTGCAGCAAGGGCAAGGGTCTTGCCACCTGCTCCGGCGCAAAGGTCGAGCACCTGCTCTCCCTCGCGGGCATTGGCGAGCGCCGCGACGATCTGGCTGCCCTGATCCTGCACCTCGAACCAGCCCTTCAGATAGCCTTCGTCCGTGGTGACGTTGGGCGTACGGGCATCGCGCGGGCCCGCCGGCATGGTGAGACCGAAAGGCGCAATGGCAGCGGGTTGGGGCGAGAAGCGGGCCAGCGTTTTCATCACCTTTTCCGGCGTCGCCTTGAGCGCATTGACACGCAGATCAAGCGAGGGACGCCCCGTCATCGCTTCGCCCTCGGCGACCCAATCGGGGCCAAAGGCCCGTTCCAGTGATGGCAAAAGCCATTCGGGGAAGTCGGCGCGAGTAGCCGCAGGCGCGGTGGCAAGATCGGCCTTCGCGGCGGCAATTTCTTCGGGCGTCAGCGCAGACGGCGCATGGTTATCGCTCGAAAAAGCCTCATTGAGGCTTTCAGGCGTTTCGCCCCAATCGCGCATCGCCACCGCCAGCGCCAAGGCGCGTGGGCTATCGCTGCCCATTACAAAAGCATGCGAGGCGCGGCGGCGAAGGGCATCATAGACCAGATTGCCGATAGCAGCGCGGTCCCCTGCCCCTGCGAAGCGATTGTTCAGCCCCCAGGCCTTCAGTGCCTCCGAAACCGGACGCTTGCGCTGCTCCACATCGGACAGAACATCGATGGCGGCGGAGAGACGGCCGGGAAAACGCATGGATCAGGTACTCAGGTGTGGAAGAAGGAGCGCTTCACCAGCCATAGACAGAACAGCGCCCCGACCGCAAGGCCAACAGGCAAGCCTATTCGACCCGTGCAATCCAGCGTTCAATCTGTGCATTACGGGTTTCGTAGTGCTCGATGAGACAATAGAGCGGTTCGCCGCCCATACCGCCAAAATCGCCCATGACGACATCAAGCATACGGCAATCCGACTCCACAAAGTTTTCCCAATCAGCCTGCGCAGTGTCGAGAAGCTCGCGCGCGATAGCAAAATCGGTACCTTCTGGGCCTTCCACATCAAGCGATGTGTGCAGGACGACGAGATCGTTTTCCTGATCCGCCTCGAGCGTTTCAAGATGTGTGCTGAGGCATTCGATTGTGTTGGTTCCCTGGGCCTCGCACTCGGACAGCCAGGCCGGATCTGCTGCCTTCTCGGCATAGGCGGGCAGCGCCGCCGACATCATGAACACGACGAGGATTGGGCGCACAGAAGGAGGCATGAATCAGCTTTCCGAAAAGTGACAGACATTAACGCGATTTCCCGCAACGTCCGTGAAATCGAACCAAATCATCGCGCCGTTGCGATTGAGCGCGGTCACGGATCTTCCGTCCTGCACCAGCGCGGCATGCAATGCCTCAGGGTCGGGCGAGAAGAAGTTGAAGGCAATAAAGTCGCGATGGGGCATGCTCTCCACCGGAACCAGAGTGAGGGCGGCCCCACTCTCTCCAGCGCCATCGATTCGAAGGCCGATGTGGCCTTCGGAGCGATAGATCTCGGTCATGCCGAAGAAATCCTTGTACCAGCGAGCGCTAGCCTCGGTTTCGAGAGCAGGGACGAAGATGGTATCGATGCGGGAAATTAAACTCACGATTGTCCTCCTGATGTCCTACTAGCGACCGCTGCGATAGTTGGGCGCTTCTCGGGTGATGGTGACGTCGTGCACATGGCTTTCGCCCAAGGCTGCGGCGGAGATTTTTACGAAAGTGGCGTTCTCGCGGAAATCCTTGAGCGTATGCGCGCCGGTATAGCCCATGGAGGCGCGCAGACCGCCTGCGAGCTGGTGCAGGACAGCCCCAACGGAGCCCTTATAGGGCACTTGGCCTTCGATACCTTCAGGCACGAGCTTCATCTGGTCGCGCACATCCTGCTGGAAATAGCGATCGGCAGAACCAGCGCCCATGGCGCCAACGGAACCCATGCCGCGATAGGATTTGTAGGAGCGGCCCTGATAGAGATAGACCTCGCCGGGGCTTTCGTCGGTGCCTGCCAGCAGCGAGCCGACCATGACGCAGGAAGCGCCACCGGCCAAGGCCTTAGCCATATCGCCTGAGAATTTGATTCCGCCATCGGCGATGATCGGAACACCCTGCTTGGCACCTTCTTCGGCGCAACCCATGACAGCAGCCAGTTGAGGCACACCGACACCGGCGACGATGCGCGTGGTGCAAATTGAGCCGGGGCCGATACCAACCTTTACCGCGTCCGCACCGGCATCGATCAGCGCCTTGGTGGCCTCGGCGGTGGCGACATTACCGGCAACAATGCGGGTGGAATTGCTCTCGCGCTTGACGCGCTCGACTGCCTCGGCAACGCGCACCGAATGGCCGTGTGCTGTGTCGATGACCAAGAGGTCAACACCCGCATCGATCAGCGCCAGCGAGCGCTCAAAGCCGCCATCGCCAACGGTGGAGGCAGCGGCAACGCGGAGGCGCCCCTGCTCATCCTTGACGGCATTGGGATGAAGCTGGGCCTTTTCGATGTCTTTGACAGTGATGAGGCCGATGCAGCGATAGTCCTCATCGACCACGAGCAGCTTTTCGATGCGGTGGCGATGGAGGAGGATTTTGGCTTCTTCCTTGGAGACGCCCTCGCGCACCGTGATCAGGTTCTGGTGCGTCATCAGCTCGGAAATCGGCTGATTGGGATTGGACGCGAAGCGCACGTCGCGATTGGTCAGAATGCCGACCAGCTTGCCGATTGCGCGACCGCCCTGACCGCCGTTTTCAACGACAGGAATACCGGAAATACGGCTCTTCTGCATCAGCGCATGGGCATCGGCCAGTGTCGCGTCTGGCCCGATGGTGATGGGGTTCACCACCATGCCGGATTCGAAGGACTTCACCATGCGCACCTGCTCGGCCTGCTCGGCGGCGGTGAGATTTTTGTGAATGACGCCCATGCCGCCAGCCTGCGCCATGGCAATGGCCATATTGGCTTCGGTGACTGTGTCCATGGCCGACGACAGAATGGGAAGATTGAGCGCTATGTCCTTGGTGACATAGGTAGAAATGTCGGTTTCGGTCGGCAGGATGTCGGAGCGCGCGGGCTGGAGCAGCACGTCGTCGAACGTAAGCGCGGCATCGCCAGTGATGGTGGTAATAATCTTCGCCAAGGCCAGACCCTTCCTGCCTTCTGATTGTCTCAGAGTTGTTTGGAATATGAACCGGCGCCTGTGCGGCGCGGGTTCAGGTTGGCGAGGGTCAATAGCATCGGCACCGGCACTTGCATAGGGGTTCAGGCTTGCGGCAATGCAGGAAACGCTTGCGTTTTTTGAGGGAAGACAAGTCGAGCGCTGCGTGCGATAAGCACGAGGTTTGACTGGCCAAGCGCGGCAAACCCATCCATAGTGTTGGCGCGGCTCAATTCTGGCCGCTGATTTCCAGTACCTATGTCTTCCCTTCGCGTTACCCCGCTTATTCTGGCGGTGGCTCTGTTCATGGAACAGATGGATTCCACCGTCATCGCCACGTCCCTGCCCGCAATCGCTGCCGATATCGGCACCGAGCCGATTGCGCTGAAACTGGCACTGACGGCCTATTTCGTGGCGCTTGCCATTTTCATACCCATCAGTGGCTGGATGGCTGACCGGTTCGGGGCCAAGAACATTTTCCGGCTGGCAATCTTCGTCTTCATGCTCGGCTCGCTGGCCTGCGCCTTTTCCTTCTCGCTCGAAACCTTCGTCATCTCGCGATTTTTTCAGGGCATCGGCTCATCGATGATGACGCCGGTGGGGCGTCTGCTGCTGGTGCGTTCGACGCCGCGAAACGAGCTGGTTTCCGCCATGGCCTGGCTAACGATTCCCGCGCTTGTGGCCCCTGTCACCGGCCCGTTGATCGGTGGGTTCCTCACCACCTATCTCTCATGGCACTGGATTTTCTGGATCAATATTCCCATCGGCATTGCCGGGATCATTTTTGCCAGCATCTATCTGCATGTGCCCGATGAACGCACGCCGCGCCCTATAGACCTGCCGGGGTTCTTCATCGCCGCCGTGGCTTTTTCGGGCATGGTGTTTGGCCTATCGGTGGTGAGCCTGCCCGCTCTGCCGATCATTTACGGCTATCTGACGCTTGCGGTCGGCGTCACGGCAGGCTTTTTGTATCTGCTGCACGCGCGCAAGGCGAAATATCCGCTGCTGGACCCAAAACTGCTGCGCCACAAGTTGTTCCGCTCCTCCATCACCGGCGGCTCGCTGTTCCGGATCGGCGTCGGAGCCGTGCCGTTCCTGTTGCCGCTGATGCTGCAGCTCGGCTTTGGGCTCAATCCATTTCAGTCGGGTGCGATTACTTTCGTTTCAGCGCTTGGCGCGATCATGAGCAAGTTCATTGCCGAGCGGATTTTCGCACGCTTCGGCTTCCCACGCGTTCTGGGCTTTGCCGCGATTTTTGGTGGGTTGCTGATCGGCGCGCAGGGTCTGTTCACCTCCGAAACGTCAGTGCCGGTTATGATGACCGTCCTCATTATCGGCGGCGTGCTCCGCTCGATCTTCTTCACTGGCACCAATGCCATAGGCTATGCCGATATTTCCGACGAGGAGGCCAGCCAGGCGACTGCAATTGTCGCCGTGGCTCAGCAGCTCTCCATCGCCTTTGGCGTGGCCATTGCGGGGGCCATCATCGAGGTGTCCAGCGCGCTCAATGGCGGCGTTCTGAGCCTGATTGATTTCCAGATCGCATTCTTCGCCGTGGGCGGCCTAAGCGCTCTCGCCGGTATTATTTATTTCCGCCTGCCCCCCAATGCGGGCAGCAATGTTTCGGGTCATCGCGTGGCCCACAGAGAATAGAAGCCGGTCCACCGGCCTGGAGGAGACTTGTCTCGTACGATCCCGCTGATTCTGGCGACAGCCGTGTTCATGGAGAACATGGATTCGACAGTCATCGCCACCTCGCTCGCTGCCATTGCGAACGACATCGGCACCGACCCGATTTCGCTGAAACTGGCGCTGACTGCCTACCTCGTGGCGCTGGCCATCTTTATCCCGATTTCGAGCTGGATGGCCGACAGGTTTGGCGCGCGGCGCGTGTTCAGGCTGGCCATGCTGGTGTTCATGATAGGGTCTCTGGGATGCGCCTTTTCGAGCTCGCTGGGCGAATTCGTTGTCGCCCGTTTTGTGCAGGGCATGGGCGGCGCCATGATGGGCCCGGTTGCCCGCCTTGTGCTGGTGCGTATGACCCCGCGCCATCAACTCGTTGACGCCATGGCATGGCTCACTATTCCCGGCCTGATCGGGCCGATTATAGGTCCGCCATTCGGCGGCTTCCTGACCACCTATTTCTCCTGGCACTGGATCTTCATCATCAATATCCCCATTGGCATTCTGGGGATGGTACTTGTCGGCTTTGCGCTGCCCAATGACACCCGCAACCAGCCGCGCAAGATCGACGGCAAAGGCTTTGTTCTCGCGGGTCTCGCTTTCGCTCTTTTTGCTTTCGGCTGCTCAGTTGTGAGCCTGCCCGCCCTGCCCCCGATCTACGGCATGGTGGCTGCTGCCGCCGGGATCGGGCTTGGCTATATCTACACCTGCCATGCGCTCGCGACTGAATATCCGCTGCTCGACCTGCGTCTGCTCAAGGTTCGCAATTTCCGCATCGCTATCGTTGCTGGCACGTTTTTCCGACTTGGACAGGGGGCAACGCCATTCCTCTTTCCGCTGATGCTGCAACTCGCCTTCGGCCTCACGCCCTTTGAAAGCGGCATGGTAACATTTGCAGGTGCGGTCGGTGCGCTGGCTGCAAAATTTGTCGCCAACTGGATATTTGCGCATTGGGGGTTCAAATATCCGCTGGTCATTTCCACTGCGATCTCGGCCGCTGGCATTCTGGTCATGGGCTTTTATGTGCCCGGCACGCCCATTCCGCTGATGTTGGCCATCCTCGTATTTACCGGCTTCTGGCAATCGACATTCTGGACAGGCTCCAACGCCTTCACCTTCGCAGATATCGAAGACAAAGACGCCGGGCAGGCCAATGTGATGAGTCAGGTCTGGGGGCAGCTGATGTTCGCGATGGGCGTTGCGCTTGGCGGCGGAACGCTCGAACTGGCCCATCGTCTGCGCGGCGGCGACGAACTGGCGCTCAGCGATTTCCATATCGCGTTCTACGTGGTGGCCGCAGTGGGCGCGATTGCGACACTTTTGTTCATGCGCCTGCCGAAAAATGCGGGCCACCAGCTGATGGGCGGCCCACATATGCATTAAGGCGCTATTCGCGCGCCTCGCCGCGCCGGGCAAATTCCTTGTTGACCCGCGCGATGGCCGATTGGATCAACCCGGCCTTTTCACGGTTTCCGCGCTCGGCGTCCCCCGCTTTGTCGCTGCCCTTGGCAGCACGATTGCCCTTGCGCACTGCGCGGGTGGCCTTGTCGCGCCGTTCGCGCAATGACCGCGCCAGCTTGCGCAGGTCATCTGCCTTCATTTCGGACAGTTCGGGATGACGCGCGCCCGCGACCAGCTTGCGCTCGTCGGTATCGAGAAGGCGCTCTTCATTGCGACGGGTTACGGCCATGTCCTGCTCCTTTGTTTTGTAGACAAGAAGCGTAACGAGTAAAGCCGGCTAGAGTTCGACTTATTCGTCGACGTCCCTGTCGCCACCCTCTTCAGTGCGTCCCTTAAACCCCTTTGCCACCAGATAAGCCTCCGCCGAATCCTTGCGGCTTGACGGCGGCTTGACGTGGAAAGTGCTTGAGAAATGGCGCTTGAGCATGTGCAGAAGCTCATGCTCGGTCCCGCCCTGAAAGACCTTGGCAACGAAAACGCCGCCGGGATTGAGCACTTTGATGGCGAAATCGGCGGCAATCTCGATGAGATGGACGATGCGCAAATGGTCTGTGGCGCGGTGGCCAGTGGTCGGCCAGGCCATATCGCTCATCACCACGTCGGCGCCATGCCCGCCCATGGCTTCGATGAGCATGGCGGGCGCATCATCCTCCGTGAAATCCTTCTTCAGCAGGATCACACCGGGAATGGGGTCCATATCAAGATAGTCGATCCCGACAACCAGCGGCTTTTCAACAGTGGAGCCCACTGCGGCAGCTGCCACCTGCGACCAGCCGCCCGGCGCCGCGCCCAGATCAACCACATGCATGCCCTTTTTGAAGAACTTCTGCTTCTCGTTCATCTCTTTGATCTTGAAAGCCGCGCGTGAGCGATAGCCTTCCGAACGGGCGCGCGCCACGTAGGGATCGTTGAGCTGGCGTTCAAGCCATTTGGTCGAGGCAACCTTACGGCCCTTGGCCGTTTTTACGCGAATTTTGAGGTCCTTGTCGGACTTGCGCCCGCCGGTGCCTAAAGCCTTGTTATTGGCCATTGCTCTGCCTCCTGGGATACCGGTTCGGTCGCTTTTGCGTCCGGTCAGCATCCATGAGTGAAATCAAAATACCTTCGCGCAGCCCCCGATCGGCTACGCGCACACGCTCGGTTGGCCATTCGCGGCGAATAGCCTCAAAAATAGCGCAACCCGGCAGCACCAGATCAGCCCGATCCTTGCCGATGCAAGCATGCGCAACGCGGCGCTCGAACGACATGCCGAGCAGCGCCCGCATGGTCTCGTCCACTTCGTCGCGCCGCATCCAGAGGCCATCCACCTTCTGCCGCTCATAGCGTTCCAGGCCAAGGTGCAAGCCAGCAAGCGTCGTAACCGTGCCGGAGGTTCCAATCAGATGCACTGGATGCGTGCCAATCATCTGACGCAGCTTTTCGCGGCCGCGGAATTGACGAAGATGTTCGGAGACGTGGGCCACCATGGCCTCAAACACGTCCTTGGTGACATCCGCCCCGCCAAATTTCTCGGCAATGGAGACGACGCCCACCGGCAGCGATTGCCAGGATCGGATCGAGGCCGACATACGGCCCTGCGAGCGCGGCCTGCCCCCCCGAAAATCGAGCCATGCCAATTCTGACGACCCACCGCCAATGTCGAACATCAGCGCACCCTGCGCTTCGCTGTCGATCAGGTCGGCGCAGCCGGTGACGGCCAGTTCGGCCTCGGTTCGGCGATCAACGATTTCGAGATCGAGCCCGATCTCGTCCTTGACCTGCTTGAGAAAGGCCGGGCCATTTTCCGCAGCGCGACAGGCTTCGGTTGCGATCAGCCGCATGCGCGTGGGCTGATGGTCCCGGAGCTTGTTGCGGCATTGCCGTAGAGCATCCATCGTGCGTTCCATCGCGGCATCCGACAGGCGCCCGGTGACCGAGACCCCCTCCCCCAACCGCACGATGCGCGTAAAACCATCCAGCACGCGAAAGCCGCGCTCATGCGGACGGGCGATCAGCAGGCGGCAATTATTGGTGCCCAGATCAAGCGCTGCGTAAAGCGGGCCGCGAAACCGGCGCGGATTCGGGGCGTTTGGCGTCCGCTGGTCTGGCCTGGGCGGAGATACACCACCCCTGTCCTTCCGGGACTGGCCGGAAGGCTCACCAGACGCCGCATCGGCCAAAAGTGCCGAAGCGGCAGCGGACCGATTCGAATCGGTCACGTCTGTCTCCTTCATGCGCGGTCGCCAGGTCCGGGGTCACCGGCCGCGCCCGAGCGCATATATGTTGCATTGTCGAAAACCAAGGTAGAGCAAGGGGCCCCGATGCGCAATGCAAACGATGTCCCCCAAAGAGTTGAGAGAGGCGCTTGCAATCTCATTCCGCTTTGTCTAATGAGACCCCGCGCCGTAACGCAGCCCCGCTGCCCGCGCCGCCAGCCAGCAGGCTCTGCTGGGGAATAGTTCAATGGTAGAACAGCGGACTCTGACTCCGTCGATCTTGGTTCGAATCCAGGTTCCCCAGCCAACCACAACCCACTGAAATTGCTAATATAATCGTCCAGAGACGGGATTTTCCCGTGCTCTTTATGTGCCAGCCGTGTGCCAAGGATTTCCGGGCATTTCCGGGGACTTTTCATGTGTCCCGGCATTTCCATGGCACATGATTTGTCACACGGCACACGACATAAAAGGGCCCCGACCGTGAGGCCGGGGCTTACAGACTTAACTTGCCTTCTTTTTCTTCGCCGGGAGCAGCTTCGGCAGATACTGCAAAGCCTTCGGATCGCGTATCTTGATGTAACCCTCGAAGCAGTCGGGCCACCACACGGTGTCGACATATTCGCGGAACAAGCCCAGCATCGAGTTAGGATACTGGCGCGCTTCGCCTTCCCACTCGTCGGTCTTGTGCATGTACATCTGATAGTTGGAGCAGAGCGAGGGGTGGTGTTTGTCCAGCCACTTCGCAAATCCGAGACCTACGCTGACATCGGGTCGGTTCTGCTTACCATTCGGAGCTCGATCTGCCATGATGTGACCTTCGCGTTCCATGCGGCCCCAGACGATCACCGCAAGCTCGTTGATCACAGAGAAATAACCCTGTTCAACGCGGTTCCAGTTTTCATTCGCGCGCCTGATGAAGGCCGGTGTGCCGCCGCGGTATCCGCCGGTTTTGCGGATGGAGGGAAGGACCTCGGAAGTGATCCATTTCTTGAAGGCCTTGGCTTCCGGTTTGCGGGAGCGCAAGATCGTTGAGTAGAGACCAGACTCGTTGATGATGCGCACCCTTTGTCGTCCGCCGGGGGTATCGATAGTAACGATCCCCTTTTCATCTTCATCAAGAGTGGCAGCTACATCAGACGGGTTGCCGATGCCGAGCTTCTTGCAAACTTCGCTCAGGACGAACCACGGGTCGCCGTCCTTGTCGACCACACGAAATTGGTCGTGATCGGCGTCTTCAAATAATTGCAGTACAAATTGTACCATAGGGCATCCTTTCAGATCAGCAATCGCTTCACGATTGCGGTTAAGGGTGCCGAAGGGACTTGACGGTGCTTTCAACATTTGGTTGAACAGCGTTACAGATAACGTCTCGCCCCCACGGCGGTTAATGACCTGCAGCTTCTTGGCCGAAGCGCGCAGGTCTTTCTATGTGCGCACAGCAAGCTACATCACGCTAGCGTGAATTAACCCGTGTTTAACGAATTTCCGAGCTTGACTCTGAGCGTCCTCGATTCGCCTGCACCATATCTATATCTCTCAAACAGTTGTTTTGTGAGATTCCAGCCCAGATTTCCCTAGTTTGTGGCACTTCATCGTTGCCCCGGCCCCACATCCATCCGGGTCACGATTTCCCGCACCACGCGAATATCCGTCACGACGCTGTTGTGCGCAGCCTAAGGTGAAGTCTGCTTGCGACCCCATTTCGGTCGTTGGTTGTCGAAGATCACCTTCCCTGAAGCGGACCTTCGTCGTTGACGCTGAGCGATTACAACTCTAGTCTTTTTTCGTCTGAAACAGGTTAGGTTCGGGAAGGTTGGCCCGGCCCCCATTAGAACGGGTCCTTCCGTTACTCTAGTAACGGCCCAAGACTATCAAGGCGCTTGCATCCTGCGGGCGCCGATAGAAAGGGTATGGATATGAAACCTCGGATTTCCGTTCTCACGCTCGGTGTCGTCGACCTCGAACAATCGCTTGTCTTCTATCGTGATGGGCTCGGCCTGCCGACCGAAGGTATTGTAGGTCGAGAATTCGACCATGGCGCCGTCGCCTTTTTCGATCTTTCAAGCGGGCTTAAACTTGCGATCTGGGCTCAGGACGATATCGCTCACGATACTGGCCTGCCCAAGCATCCGGTATCTTCGACCGCTGTAACGATCGGACAGAATGTTCTTCATCGAGAAGAGGTCGACAAGACGCTGGAGGCGGCGCAGCAAGCGGGTGCTGAGATTATCAAGCCGCCCCAGGACACGTTTTATGGCGGCTACGCAGGGTACTTCCGCGATCCAAACGGTCATCTGTGGGAGATAGTCTGGAACCCACAGATGCTCCCTGCAGAAGACTGATAAACGCTATCAGGTCATGGGCCTCTAGATGCCCATGACCACTTTGCTCTGACCCCGTTCTCAGGGCCAGTCTGCTTTCCACTCGAAGGGGCGGGTCTGCACCTCACCCCTAAAACTTCGGTCTTCATTCGACCCCATTGCAGCCATCTAGCTTGCAACGCGGCAAGCCCAAAACCAGTCGTTCAAATCACAGCATTGCCAAGGTGCGGAAATGCGCCAAACTTCTGCTCCATTTCCTGGAAGATAGCGCGGCGAACGGCAGCTTCGGCACTGGTTCTGTCTAAAAACAACTCGGTGATCTTTCGCCAGTCTTGGAGTCGGGAGTCTCGATACTTAACGGTATCAAAATCGGGTAAACTGAGTGATTTGGCGACATCCTCTATCATACCGTCGAAAAGGTGCGGCTCCCACTCCCGCTCCAGTGCTTCGAATATCGTCTGAACAGCGATGACTGCATCTTCTGAAGATGAAGTCACGCGGCTCCAATGCTTGCGGAGTATGTCAAGAGCAGCTGCTAACCCTAAGCATAAGCTGTCAGTGCAGCGGCCCCAGTCGAGATCGGCACCGCCGTTCTGCGCGAGCCAAGCCTTAGCCTGATTTAACTTGTACTCATCGCCTTTGCGCGACGGGAGCAGGTTGTGAGCGTGGAAGGTCCGAAGGTTCTGCAGATCCTGAAATGCTCGAGAGGCAGCCTTCTGGTCTTCTACCGACGAGTTACGCACAATGTTCATTAAGTGGCGGCCAGCTGGCTGACATGCTTCGAACCATAGCACATAGCCCCAAAGAACTGACTTAATGAACGCCGCCTCACTGCGCTCATCACCTGGAACACTTAAGCTCACCGACGTTATGAGGTCCTTTCCTGTCGTTGCTTGTAGAGCGGTTCTTAGTTGCTCTGCGGACAGGGCTAACGCTGCGAACGACATCAGATGCCCTCAGCGCCGTGATCTACGATTGGACCGATGTAATTAAATGAGATGGTAAAACTGCGGATTTCTTGGCCGATGGCGATCGCACCTGCTTTTTTGCCGCCTTCGATAAGATCGACATGCCGTCTCAGGTTTGGCACCAGCACAGACCACCTATTGGTGCCAATCTGGCGATCGACTATGCCTGTGAAACTGCGCGGTTCCCCTCCTTCAGAATACATAGTGTGCCTATTGAGAACGCGGCCACGCTCAACATATTCCGTGTCCGAAGCAAGCCGTCTCCAACCTGCTACAGCGTCGACTTCACTTCCGGTGAGCCAGCGCAGTACACATTCCAAATACCTGTAACGCGGTTGCGTCTGATCTTCACCAAGGGCAAGTAGCTCAGTAACAACGAGGTGAAGGCGACGAAGCGTATCCTCGTTCGTTGGCAACGGCTGCCTCGTGCCCCGGAACAGCCATCGGCCAGTCGCGGCCGTCCATTCGCACCCAATATAAAGTCGCAAACAGCGGGCGTCCGACCGGATCCTTTCGAAATTCGTCCAAAGATAATTGCGTGCATTCTCAGCCGCAGCAACATCCGACCTATCCGCTATTTCGCCTGTTTCCGGCTTAGCGGGCGCCATCTCCCTCGCACGCAAATAGTAGCCCGCCGTGGAGCCTAGCCGCTCCAACGCGGCAAATGCTTCACTGCTTAGCGGCTCATCAGCCAGAACTTCGCCAAGATTGAGCCGCTGTTTTTGGAAACGCTCCTCCTGATCAGGAGCAAGCGCCGTTGGATCAATCAGGTCCAGAGTTGCCTGTAGATCGGCCTCAATTTCTCTGCGTTCGAGTTCGCCGAGCTGCGTCCCGTTCTTCAGCACACCCACCTGCATCCACAGCGCGATATCTAACGGGAAATAAGTATCCACCCGTCCAGAGGCCATTTGTCCAGCTTCCCTAGCCGCGCGATAGCTCGACCATACCTCTTCTGCAGTAGCGTTGCGCTGCGCTGCATCGGTTGCCAAATAACCGTAGGTTGCGGCGCGCTCGACCCACAAATTTTCTTGAGTTTTTCGCGACGCATTCAGGCGTCGTATTCCGGATTGCCCAATCAATGCAAGCGCGAGGTCGATTGATCTGCTTGCCTCATCTAGGAGGAGTTCCTTATCAACTGCATCTAGTTCGTGCGTGCGAATGAAGTGCCGTCGTAGGGTTGCTTCCTGAAGCATCAACCGAGCGCTCACAACGCCGTTTCGCTCTCGCAGGGCCGTCAAAGCCCGAGCGATATCAGCGTAGCTGTCTTTGTATCGCTCTCCGAATGGGCCGTCAGGCCCGAGGGCGTACACGATATCAATTACAAACTTCGTCTCTTCATTGCCATCGGAGCCTGCCCGATACGACTGAGAAATCAGTTCCATCAGTGCGGAAGCTTCCTCTACGGGACCGCCTAAGCGTGCATTGCAGATTAGCTCTGCCTCGAGCTGAAGCCTGGCCCCAACGAGCAGCTCCTCGCCACTCTCATCTCCGTAGTGCCAACGAAACAGATCCTGATCCTTGAACACACCATGAATAAGATCGACACCAAAACCCGTCCCAGCCTCAACGCGATCCTTGAGAATGGCGCGCAGGACCAGATTTACCGGTACAGATTTGTATAGCCGAGCAGCGGCCATGATGTAGTCGATGACCTTTGCGCCGGATGAAGCCCCCTCCAAATCCTGGAAGTCCGCGTCCTCGATAACTGAGGTTTCGCTCTTATAGCCAGCCTGCATAAGGGCCAGTCCCAAGGACGTGACGTTTCGGGTTACGGGCGTGCTCGCTCCCTGACGAGCGATCGACGATTGCGAAGCTCGGGCTTCTTTTCCCAAGCCGAAGGCCAGAATTCGACGGCTACCCGGAAGCTGCCAGTAGAAGCGTGCGAGTGCATGCGGTTCGTTGGTCCTTAAGCGGCCGGCAACTTTATATTCAGCAGCAAGTTTCGCGAGTTGTTCCTGTTCTCCTCGTGACAATGCGCTGGGCGCTTCGATAAATCGGTCGCGAGCGCTGGTGACCAGATTTTCGAGCCGATAGGAGACGCCAAGAATGACTACCCGGTGTCCTCTGCTGCGGAAGGCTTCTAGAAGTTCGTCGAAGCGCGCTGGCGCTAAAGGAACATCGATCACGATCAGAGTAGTTGCACCAAGTTGATCAACCTGGGCTAGGAATGCGGAGACGTCAGCGGGGGTTGGTAGGCGTTCTGATGCGAACAGAACAGCAGCAGAATTGTTTGTTCGCACCTGCAGCGCCGCTCGGGCCAGCGCTATAGATTTGCCCGTTCCTGATTGGCCATGAAGTATCAGCGCACCAGCCTCTCTATGGTGCTGCTGCAGTGCTTGCTTCAATCGGTTATGGAGATGGCTTTCGAACTCGCGATCAATGGCGAATCCCCTTCGAACCCCTTCAAGCCGCACACGCACACCGTTGGGAATGCTGTGGAAGCTCTCAAATGCACTCTGTGATAGTCCCGAACTGAGAGGCGGCAAGAAGCCCGTAATAGAGTCGTCTAGGATTAGCGCGGAGGCCTGTGTTGTTAGACGCAGACGCGGAGAGGTAATCAGCTGTTTTCCAGCTGGAAGTGTTACAAGTTCGGGGTCATCCCAGTTCGGGGTGATCGTCTCTTCAGACTTTGCTCGGATCTCGACGCTGATTTGTGCAAGGGGGCGATCGTCCCGAATTATAATGCCGTCCATGACGAGCTGATCAAAAATCTCCTGATCATCTTCCGCGAATTCGGGATCGTCACCGCACCATAGTACGCCACCAGTGGGGGACGCACTTATAACTGCTAGCAGCTCCTCTGCTCTAAGCCAGTCCTGCGCAGGATTGTATCCGTCTACTACGACTAGGCCAACCGGTGTAGAGACTTCGAGAACGTTTCGAAGCATGTTCGCAGAGTGACGAAGCCGACGCTGCGCCAACGTTGAAAGTGTGCTCGGTGGGCGGGTTTCCAATGGGCCCGCTCCGTTTCGCCCAAAGAGATAGAAGATAGGTGGTCTTCGTTTGCTCCGCATTACGGGTGGTAGCGGGTCGCCGATCATTATCGCTTCCGGTTCGCGTCCACTGGTCGAGAATAGGTGCGACCAACCGGGATCGACTGAGGAGGTGAAAACCGCGCTCACCGGTAAGTCCGCTATTGCGATCTGCTCTTCGGAAGGTGCCCGGCGCGCGTAGCGTTCTTCAAGCCAAGAATCAAAATTCTCCGGGTGTTGTTCCCGTGAGAGCAGTGCTTTCCATCCGGCGTTTGGCTCTCTGTTCAATTTCGTCAATGCTAACGACAAGACAGGATCGGTTCCAGCAGACCATCCCGCACGTTGCCCCAGAAAAACGACGAGAGGTGCTCCGCGTGCCAATGTGTCTCGCAGCAAGCCTTCTCCAGTGGGAGCGCTAGGAACCAGTAGTTCTACCAAGATCAGATATCCCCCAAAGTTGATCTGCTCATGCTAACGTCATGGTGAGCACCTGGCTAGCAGCACTACAAATCAGCAATCTTGTGGTAAATATAATTATGGTGTGGAAAGTAGTTAGAGCCCCCCCTCACAGGTTGCTATGTGAGCGACCGCGACCTGCGGCCCTAACCCACATTTTGTTCAGCAAAGGCGTGGCGATGTTCACCGACCTAGACAGTGTAAAATTTGGCTTCACGGAGGGATATAGGCTGATGTTGAACGGCTGCATTCCAGTTTCGCATTGCAAAAGCAGCCAGGCAGCAATCCACCCCTATCCTGACGGATCATTTCCCGCCGCTGCTGATCCACTGCCAGAAGCCGGAGCCAAATATGATCAGGGCAACGCCGATCAGCGCAGTGAGGACGGCAGTCCCCACCTTGTTGGTCGACCCGTCCCAGGTCTGACGCAGGCGGCGCAGGAAACGGAAATCCTCCCGCGCCTCGTCCTGGTGGGAGGCATCATCGAGGCGAAGTCCGGCATCCGCCAGCTCCTCCCGGAATGCCGCCCTGATCTGCGCGACCTGCTCTGGCGTGAAGCTCTTGCTGCTTTCCACAAGAGCCGTAAGGACGCGAGATTGGTCCTCTCTGTCCTTTTCCAGCAATTCGATGCGCTTGGTATTCGTCAAACGGCTCCGACCGAGTGCGTCAGGCATGGCGTGGCTCCCGGCCAGTATGTTTGATGCGTTACTGGCCGAGCGGCTTTTTTGCAGCCCATCGGCCATAGATTGTGCCGATGCCACCGCCGACGCTGCCGAGCGCAGCAACCCAAAGGTTCGGCGTCCAGTCACCGGCAGCGACTAAGCCAGCCATAGTGCCGAGCCCGCCAAGGATTGCGGCAATGGCGCCCCAGGTCACACGGGATTGCCACCACGGCTCATTGTTCGTCTGGTTGACGATGACCTTGGCCGCTTCGGTGATGGCGGTCGGGGTGCCCGGATGGGCAGTGAATTTGCCGGTGACACCACGGACTGCATCAATGATGAGACCTTCGACGATGCGAGTACTGTTCATGGCTATGCCTTTCGATTGCGCATGAAAAAGCCGCCCTCAGGCGGCGGATGGCGAATAGTGATGTGGGGCGGATCAGATGGCAGCGGCTTCCCGCGCATATGCCTCGGCCTGCTGCTGGTTCACCCGGGCGCGAGATGCAAAGACGAACACCAGAGTAACGGCGATCACGACCAGGCCGAGAACCACCCAGCCATTGGCGATCAAGGACGGGTCGATATGATCGGCGCCGACGGTCGCTACCCCGCCCGCCCCGGCGGCACCTGCTGCACCGTTCTGTTTGCCTGCCGTTGCATTGGAGAGGTCAGCCTCGTCTTCGAGCTGCTGCTTGACCACATGCGGATCATTCGCCGCAGATAGAGCCCAAGCCACGCCCTTTGCCTGAATATCGGCAATACGATTGCCCCAGCCCTTGCCAAACACCTTCCATGTGTTCAGCGACTGCACGAAGCCGAGGCGCTGCCGGCAGATGTTCTTGACGGTCTGCGCAT
>PJTT01000199.1_pt1 | contig 89767 bp, 72 predicted proteins | sample 1512261 | NCBI WGS metagenome assembly PJTT01 (sample SAMN08177685, study PRJNA422409) | Soil metagenome, whole genome shotgun sequencing project. | isolation source: Soil (2) enriched on wood chips | place: USA: Madison | collected 2015-01-15 | reverse complement strand
GCGGATGGTGGAGGCGGGGAGCAAGGGCTCGATCATCCACATGACCTCGCAGATGGGCCATGTCGGCGGTCCCAACCGCACGCTCTACTGCGCCAGCAAGTGGGCGCTGGAGGGCCTCTCCAAGGCCATGGCGCTGGACCTGGCCCCGCACGGGATCCGGGTCAACACCATCGCCCCGACCTTCATCGAGACCCCGCTGACGAGGCCGTTCTTCGAGGACCAGGCGTTCTTGGCCAGCGTGCTCGCCAAGATCAAGCTCGGGCGCCTCGGCCAGGTCGAGGACCTGATGGGCGCAGTCGTCTTCCTCGCCTCCGACGCCTCCGCCCTGATGACCGGCTCCTCGCTGGTGGTGGACGGCGGCTGGACCGCCGATTGAGTTCAAGGATCACCGCATGAAGCTCGCCACCCTGAAGTCCGACACTTTCGACGGTCGCCTGGTCATCGTCTCCCGCGACCTGAAGACGGCCGTCTTCGCGCAGGCCGCGCCGACCCTGCAGGCGGCGCTGGACCGCTGGGACGCGCTGGCGCCGGCGCTCCAGGCCCAGTTCGACGCCCTCAACGCCGGGACCGCGCAGGACGCCTTCGCCTTCGATCCCACGCAGGCCCTGTCGCCGCTGCCGCGCGCCTACCAGTGGCTGGACGGATCGTCGTTCCTGGCCCATGGGCGGCTGCTGGACAAGGCGTTCGACATCCCGCCGATTCCCCAGGCCGACGTCGTGCCGATCATGTACCAGGGCGGCTCCGACGCCTTCCTGGCCCCGATGCAGGACGCGCCCTTCGTCGACGAGGCCGACGGCATCGACTTCGAGGCCGAATACGCCGTCGTCACCGGCGACGTGCCAATCGGCGCGACCGACGAGGAGGCGCAAGGGGCGGTTCGCTTGGTGCTGCTGGCCAACGACTGGAGCCTGCGGGCGCTCCAGCGCTTCGAGATGATGCGCGGCTTTGGCCCCATCCACGCCAAGCCGGCCACCGCCTTCGCCCCGGTCGCGGTGACGCCCGACGAACTCGGCCCCGCCTGGGCCAACGGTCGTGTCGAGCTGCCGGTGCAGGTGGCCTGGAACGGCCAGGCCTTTGGCCGGCCCAGCGGTGCGGCCATGGACTTCACCTACGCCAAGCTCATCGTCCACGCCGCCCGCACCCGGGCGCTGAAGGCCGGGACCATCGTCGGCTTCGGCACAGTCTCGGAGGGCGCGCCCGACAAGGTCGGCTCGGCCTGCATCGCCGAGCGGCGCGGCTGGGAAGTGATCCAGCACGGCGAGCCCAAGACCGGCTTCATGCGCTTTGGCGACACCGTCCGCATCGAGGTGCTGGACGAGGCCGGCGCTTCGGTGTTCGGAGCGATCCAGCAGAAGGCGATCCAGGCCAGAGCCTGAGAGCGTCCGCAATAACGATAAGAGCGACAAGAGCGTAAAAAGGGTCGAGGAAATGGTCGGCAAGGTTCTGGTGATCGGCGGCGGCATCGCCGGCATGTCGGCGGCGATCCTGCTGCGGCGGAGCGGGGCGGCGGTCGATCTGGTGGAGATGGATCCGGCCTGGCGCGTCTACGGCGCCGGCATCACCATCACCGGGCCGACCTTGCGGGCCCTGCGCGCCGTCGGCGTGCTCGACGCGGTGCTGGCCCAGGGCGCAGCGTGGAGCGGCGGCACGGTCTTTTCCAAGGCTGGCGAGTTCATCGCCGACCTTTCGACCACGCCGGTGGAGGAGGGCATCCCCGCCACCGGCGGCGTCATGCGGCCGGTGCTGCACGCGGTGCTGTCGGAGACGACCCGCGCGGTCGGGGTCGATGTCCGGCTCGGCGTCACGGTCGAGGCCCTGCATCAGGTGGGCGAGGCCGTCGAGGTCGCCACCAGCGACGGCGAGCAACGGACCTACGACCTCGTCATCGGCGCCGACGGCATCTTCTCGGCCACTCGCAAGGCGATCTTCCCCGAAGCTCCGGAGCCCCGCTTCACCGGCCAGGCCTGCTGGCGCCTGCTGGCCGAGCGCCCGCCGGGCTTCGACCGCTCGCACTTCTACATGGGCGGCGACCGCAAGATCGGCTTCAACCCGGTCTCGCCGACCCACATGTACATGTTCCTGCTGGAGCATACGCCCGACGATCCGTGGATCGAGCTTGCCGACCAGCCGGCGCGGCTGCACGCCCTGATGGAGGGTTTCGGCGGCATCGTGCCCGGGATCCGGGAAGGGGTTCTGGCCAATCCGACCATCAACTACCGGCCGCTGAAGATCCTGCTGCAGCCGCCGCCCTGGAATGTCGGAAGGGTGGTGCTGATCGGCGACGCCGTCCACGCCACCACCCCCCACCTGGCCTCCGGCGCCGGCATGGCCGTCGAGGACGCCGTGGTGCTGGCCGAAGAACTGGGGCGCGGCGGAGAGGTCGAGGCCGCGCTCGAACGCTTCACCGGCCGCCGCTTCGACCGCTGCCGGATGGTGGTGGAGAACTCCGTCCGCCTGGGCGAACTGGAGATGACCGGCGGTTCGCCGCAGGAGCACAACACCCTGATGGCGGCCTCGATCACGGCCCTGCGCCAGGCCATCTGACCCTTTTCCCACGTCGTCTCCGACTTGGCCCGCCCGGCGATCCCGCCGGGCGGGCGCTTCTTTTGGAACGTCCCGCGAGGCCCGGCCGCCGCGATACCTCCAATCCGAACAATGGATTTCTCGCCGTCGCGCCCGGGTGGTCTGTTCGCAGGGAGAACAAGAAGCCAGCGGGGAGGACGGCAAGGCGCAGGGCGCCGCGTCCGGACCCGTTCACGGAGTAGGGCATGGCGATTCTGGGTGTCGAGAGCGCGATTTTCGGCGTGGACGATCTTGAGCTCTGTACGCGGTTCTGGACCGACTTTGGCCTGACGCCGCTGTCGCGGACCGACGACGAGAGCGTGTTCGAGGTGGCCAGCGGGTCGAAGATCGTGGTCCGCCGCCGCGGCGACCCGCGCTCGCCCGCCACCTACGCCGGCAAGGTCGGCATGCAGGAGACCATCTGGGGCGTGGACACCCAGGAGTCCTTCGACGCCCTGGTCGCCGACCTGTCGCGCGACCGTGAGATCAGCTTCGACGCCGACGGCGCGGCCCACTTCTTCTGCGACGACGGCATGCCGATCGGCCTGAAGGTCTGGAACAAGCGCCAGGTCGTCTCCCAGCCCGACCCCGTCAACGCGCCGGGGAACATCCAGCGCCTGAACCTGCACCGCAAATGGCGCCGGCGCTGCCTGCCCAAGACCATCAACCACGTGGTCTTCTTCGTGCACGACTACGTGGCCAGCCTGGAGTTCTTCATCAAGCGCCTGGGCTTCCGCTACACCGACCACTCGCGCGGCGCCGGGGCCTTCGCCCGCGCCGACGGGACCCACGAGCACCACAGCATCTTCTTCGTCTCGACGGCCCTGCCTGTGGCGCCCGACGATCCGGGCTTCATGCACATCGCCTTCGGCCTGGAGGACATCGACGAGCTGATGCTGGGCGTGAACCAGATGCAGCAGAAGGGCTGGACCAACACCAGCCAGAACAGCTCCGGCGGCCTGTCGCGCCACCGTATCTCGTCGGCCATCTACTACTACTTCGACAACCCGAACGGCGGCGAAGCCGAGTACCACGTCGACACCGACTATCTCGACGACAACTGGGTGCCGCGGGTCTGGGACTGGAAGTTCGGCTCGCTGCTGTGGGCTACCAGGACGCCCAGCTTCTGGGAGGGCGAGGTCGCCTGGGACATGCAGTTCGACGCCGACCGTCGCTCGCTTGAACCTTTCCGACGCCCCGGGGGCGTCGGCGACAAAAACGGAAATCTTCCGGACAAGCTCGACACGCTAACTGAGGAAGACGAGCACGCGATCTAAAGCGCGACAGCCTGTGCCGACAACGGTTCCGGCGACTGTCGCGCTCCAGAGAACAAAGACGGGCTCGCGACAAAAGACATTAGAGAGGGACAGTCAGTGACCACGTCTTCCGCCCCAGCCGCCCGGCGGGCCGGGCCCGTCCAGGGCCTCAGCCTGCTTCTGCCCGTGACGCTTTCGGTGATGGGGGCGCTGCTGGTGGCGCCGATCATCCCGCAGCTGATGCAGGCCTTCGCCCACGTGCCGGGCATCGAGTTCCTGGCGCCGATGGTGGTCACCATGCCCTCGCTGTGCATCGCCCTGTTCTCGCCGCTGGCGGGGATGCTGGGCGACTCGGTGGGCCGTCGCCGGCTGCTGATCTGGTCAATGGCGATCTACGCCGCCTTCGGCGTCGCCCCGTTCTTCCTGCGCGACCTTTGGGCGATCCTGGCCACCCGCGTGGTGGTGGGGATCATGGAAGCCGTGGTCATGACCCTGTCGACCACCCTGATCGCCGACCTGTTCCGGGGCGAGACCCGCGACCGCTGGCTGGCCGCCCAGGCGGGCACGGCCTCGGTGTCGGCCGTGCTGTTCCTGATGATCGGCGGTGCGGCCGGCCGTTTCGGCTGGCACGGACCGTTCCTGGTCTATCTGTTCCCGCTGGTGCTGATGGTCGGCGTGATCGCCTTCACCTGGGAGCCCTCGCGGCAGGAGGCCGCCGGCGAAGGGGAGGGCGAGGAGGCCCAGCGCCCGTCGCTCAGCTGGGCGGGCTTCCCGTGGAAGTTCATGCTCGGCGTCTGCGCCGTCACCCTGTTCGCCGCCACCATGTTCTACACGGTGCAGATTCAGCTCAGCACGGCGCTGTTCGCGCTGGGCGTGAAGGATCCGGCCCGCATCGGCCTGCTGACCGCCATCGCCAGCCTGGCCGTGCCGCTGGGCACCCTGTCGTTCTGGATCCTGTCGCCGCGCCTGCCGCTGCGGGGTCTTATGCTGCTGGAGTTCGCCCTGCTCGGCGTCGGCTTCATCCTGATGTCCCACGCGTCCAACGAGACCACTTTCGTGGCCGCCTCGGCCCTCAACCAGATCGGCGGCGGCATGATCCTGCCGACCATGTTGACCTGGGCCACGCGGGGTCTGCCGTTCGCTGTGCGAGCGCGCGGCATGGGCGTGTGGCAATCGACCTTCGCCCTGGGGCAGTTTGTCTGCGGCCTCTTGGTGCCGCTGATCGGCAAGTCGGTGGGCGGCATCCTGCCGACCTTCCAGGTGATCGGGGCGGCCAGCCTCGTCGCCGCCGTCCTGACCCTGATCGCCATGCTGGCGGTCAAGGGCGGTAAGCCGCAATCCATCGCCCAGGTGAGCCTCTGATGAGCCAGTTCAAGTACGGCTTCCACCACGGGGGCGTCAGCGTCCCCGACCTCGACGCCGCCGTCGAATGGTACGACCGCGTCCTCGGCTTCAAGGTCGAGCGCCGGTTCCCGATCCCGACCATCCCCGCCCAGGTGGCGATGATCGCCAACGGGGCCTTGCGGATCGAGCTGTTCGAGGTGCCGAACGCCGCGCCTCTGCCCGAGGAGCGCCGAATTCCCGATCGCGACGTCCACACCCACGGCAACAAGCATGTGGCCTTCGTGGCCCAGGACGTCGTCGCCCTGTCGGAGGAGCTGAAAGGGCGCGGAGCCGACATTGTCTGGGTCAAGACCATGCCGCACGGCTCGGCCTGCTTCATCCGGGATCTCGCCGGCAACCTGATCGAGTTCGTGGAGGGGCCGATCCCCGCCGGGGAAGCCGGGAGCCTCTGAGCGCATGAGCACGCTTATCTCCAACCGTCTGGCCGGCAAGGTGGCGGTCGTCACCGGCACGGGCGCCGGCATCGGCAAGGGCGTGGGCCTGATGTTCGCCCGCCACGGCGCGCGCGTCGTCGGCTGCGACATCGACGCGGCGGCCGCCGAGGCCACCGCCGAACAGGCCAGGGCGGAAGGTCTGGCCTTCGACAGCCTCCACCCCTGCGACCTGACGACCGAGGAGGGCGCCCAAGCCCTGATCGACAAGGCCGTCGCCCTGCACGGCGGGATCGACATCCTGGTCAACGCCGCCGCCATGGGGATCTTCGCCTTCATCGACGACATGACCTACGCCGACTGGCGCAGGACCATGACCGGCGAGCTCGACATCGTCTTCCTGGCCTGCAAGGCGGCCTGGCCGCATCTGGTGGCGCGGGGCGGCGGCTCGATCGTCAACTTCGCCTCGGCCAACGCCCGTCAGGCCCTGCAGGGCTCGGGCGCCCTGGCCCACTGCGCCGGCAAGGGCGGGGTGCTGGCCATGACCCGCCAGCTGGCGATGGAGGGCGGGCCGCACAGGATCCGCGCCAACACCATCTCGCCGGGCCTGATCGTCACGGCGGCCACCGCGCCGGTCGTCGCCGACCCGGAATTCGAGGCGCAGGTCCTGCGCAAGAAGATGATCAAGCGCCTGGGCCAGCCCGAGGACGTGGCCTGGCTGGCGACCTTCCTGGCGTCGGACGAGTCCAGCTGGATCACCGGCGCCGACCACGCCATCGACGGCGGCGCGACGGCCTGGTGAGGGCCTGACGAGACCCGGCGCGACGCTCATCCGTCGCGCCGATGGCGCCTATCCGAAGCAACGTTTTGTCGCCGAACGATGGTCGTCATAGCCTTTGCAGACAAAGGGATAGGCCGCCTCGCACCGCGCGTCAGACGCGGGCGGCGGCCGCAAGGAAACAAGGGGAATGCAGATGCGAGTCAGCTTGCTGACGTCGGTCGCCATGCTCGCCGCGCTGAGCGCGGGCGCGGCCATGGCCCAGGACCAGAAGTCCGCCGATACTGTCGAGCTGGGCGAGGTGGTCGTCACCGCCCAGCACAAGAACGAGACCATCCAGAAGGCGGCGGTGAACGTCACCGCGCTCGGGGCCGAGCAGCTGGAGCGCGCCTCCGTCGTCCAGGCCCAGGACCTCAACCGCGTGGCCCCCGGCATCCAGATCAGCCAGGGCGGCCCCTCGACCCAGATCTACATCCGCGGGGCCGGCACGTACGGCACCAACATGTACGCCGACCCGGCCGTGGCCTTCAACGTGGACGGCGTCTACATCGGCCGCCTGCCGGCCACCGAGGGCGTGTTCTACGACCTCGAGCGGGTCGAGGTGCTGAAAGGCCCGCAAGGCACCCTCTACGGCCGCAACGCCACCGGCGGCGCCGTCAACATCATCACCGCCAAGCCGAAGTTCGACTTCGGGGCAGGGGGCTCGCTGGAGGTCGGCGACTACAACCTGCGCCGCGCCGACGCCTATTTGAACGTGCCGGTCAGCGAGACCTTCGCCCTGCGCATCGCCGGCCAGAGCGTGCGCCGCGACGGCTACCTGTCGGACGGCTACGACGACGCCAATGTCGACGCGGTTCGCGTGAAGGCCCTCTGGGCGCCGACCGACGACGTCTCGCTGCTGCTGGGCGCCAGCTACGCCCAGATCGGCGGCAAGGGGCCGGGCGCGGTGCCCGTGCCGCTGGTCGATCCCGACAATCCGTGGACGGGTCCCAGCACGGCGGCGGCCAACGCCTATCTGCTGTCCAACACCGGTCCGCCCTCGGCCCTGATCGCCTCGATCGGCTCGGACGGCTACGTGAACAACAAGTTCTACGCCTTCGGCGGCGAGCTGAACTGGCGACTGGGCTTCGCCGACCTGACGGTGATCGCCAACCAGACCCGCCAGGACGCCGACTACGTCACCTATCGCCCCGGCTTCTACTTCTCGCCCAACGACCACCAGATCCAGCGCTCGCTGGAAGCGCGCCTGTCGGGCGAGGCGGGCAAGCTGAAGTGGGTCACCGGCCTCTACGCCTACAAGGAAGACCAGCGCACCGACTTCACGGTCAACCAGGGCGCCTTCAACAAGAACCGCGTCGTGCTCGACAGCCTGACCGACGCCTCCTACGCCGCCTTCGGCCAGGGCACCTACAGCGTCACCGAAGCCTTCCGCCTGACCGCCGGGCTGCGCTACACGCAGGAGACCAAGACCCAGCACGGCACGCTGGCGGTGGGCGGGGTGTCCAGCTCCAGCGTCGCCAATTCCACCTACTGCTCGGCGACCAACCAGGGCACGTTCTCGACGACCTATGTCTATGAGGGCGACACGACGGCGACCGACACCTGCATCTTCCCGGTGGCCGGCGACAAGACCTGGCGCTCGACCGACTGGAAGCTGGGCTTCGAGTACGACGTTGCAAGGGACTCGCTGCTCTACGGCTCGGTCAGCACGGCCACCAAGGCCGGCGGCTTCTGGGCCGCCCTGGCGCCCAACACCTACGAGCCCGAAAAGCTGACGGCCTACGCGGTGGGCTCCAAGAACCGGTTCCTCGACCGCCGCCTGCAGGTCAACGCCGAGGTCTTCTACTGGGACTACAAGGACCACCAGGAAAGCCACCTGGGGCCGATCGTCAATCCGCCCGCCGGCTTCACCAACATCACCGAGAACTCCGGCAAGGCCGAGATCTATGGCGTGGATCTGGACACCCAGTTCAAGCTGACCGCCCGTGACCTGCTGACCGCCAACGTCCAGTACCTGCACGCGACCTACAAGGAGTTCAGCTACACTCGCTCGGCCTCGCTGCCGGCGGCGATCACCAGCTGCGCCACGACCACCCAGACCTCGGGCGACTACACGCTGGACTGCTCGGGCAAGCGCATGCCGCGTACGCCCGAATGGCTCGTCAACCTGGGCTACGAGCACCGCTTCGACCTGCCGAACGGCGGCTCGATCACGCCCTCGGCCCACACCACCTGGTCGGCGGCCTACTGGTTGGCGATCGACTACGTGCCCAACGAACGTCAGCCGTCCTACTGGATGCACGACCTCGACGTCACCTACGCCGCGCCCGGCGGCAAGTGGTCGCTGGCCGCCTACGTCCACAACGTCGGCAACGAGGCCGTCTTCACCGACGCCTACCTCCAGCCGTTCACCACGGGGATCTCCTACAGCGTCCTGCGCGCCCCGCGCACCTGGGGCGTGCGGCTGTCGGCCAAGTACTGATCGCTCTCGATCGAACTTGCCGGGACGCGTCGCGGGGGGCGGCGCGTCCCTTTTTCTTTGGCGCGGCAGCTATCGGCGCCGCCGATGGCGGCCATGGGCACAAGCGCTTTTTCCGTTTCCGCCGGCCCGCTTAAGACCGCTGGAAAGCACCAGGAGACCCTCAGGATGTTCGAGTACTTCCCCGGCAACTACGTCTGGAACTTGTCGGTCTGCATCGCCCTGGAATCCGGCGGCCAGGTCGGCGAGGTCGACGCCATGTGCCGCCCGATCCGCGAGGCGGCCACCCGCGGCGAGGACGCCGGCACGGTCGAGTTCATGGAAAGCTGGGCGGCCATGGCCGACACCCTGTGGGACCTGGCCCATGAGGATCTGGCCGCCGGCCGCCGCCTGTCGGCTGGGCCCAAGCTGCTGCGCGCGGCCCTCTACTACTTCACCGCCGAGCGCATGCAGAGCCGGGGCTCGGTGCGTCGCGTCGCCACCTACGCCCGGGCGCTGGAGGCTTTTTCGCTGGGCTGCGAGCACGGCCGCCAGAACTGCCGCCGGGTCGAGATCCCCTATGAGGGCGGCGTGATCGCCGGCCTGTTCGTCCAGGCGCAAGGCGTCGACGGTCCCGCGCCGTGCCTGGTGCAGGTCAACGGCCTCGACAGCGTCAAGGAGTTGCTGTTCCTCAACCGCGAGCCCGACGCCCTGGCCGCGCGCGGCGTCTCTTCGCTGATTGTCGACCAGCCGGGCACGGGCGAGGCCCTGCGCCTGCACGACCTCAAGGCCGTGTTCGACACCGAGCGCTGGGCCTCCAAGGTGGTCGACTGGCTGGAGACCGTTCCCGAGGTCGATCCCAAGCGCATCGGCATGCACGGCGTGTCGCTCGGCGGCTACTACGCTCCGCGCGCGGTGGCCTTCGAGCCGCGCTTCGCCCTGGGCGTCGTCTGGGGCGCCAACCACAATTGGGGCGAGATGCAGAAGCGTCGCCTGGCCCGCGAGGGCGACATGCCGGTGCCGCACTACTGGGAGCATGTCCGCTGGGTCTGGGGCGGCGAGACCATCGACGACTTCATGGCCATCGCCGAGCAGGTCACCCTGAACGGGGTGATGGAAAAGATCGCCGTGCCGTTCCTCGTCACCCACGGCGAGAACGATCGCCAGATCCCGCTGGAATACGCCCACCAGAGCTACGACCAACTGACGGCCAGCCCCAAGCGCGAACTGAAGATCTTCGGCGCCCGCGAGCAGGGCGTCGAGCACTCCAGCCTCGACAACGTCGCCAACGCCCGCGACTGGATCGCCGACTGGGTGGCCGAGACGTTCGCGGCGATGAAGTAGCGTTCTTGCCCTCTCCCCTTGCGGGAGAGGGTGGCCCCGCGGAGCGGGGTCGGGTGAGGGGTCTCTCAGACCTCAAAGCCGCGACAGCGGTTCGGCCGGGCGAGGCATCTCATGTTTGAGAGACCCCTCATCCGTCATCCTTCGGATGACACCTTCTCCCGCAAGGGGAGAAGGAACTTACTCCTCCGCCTCATCAAACTTCGCCCGCGCCGCGCGGATCGCCGCGTTGTGGGCGCGCACCCAGTCCATCAGCCGTTCGACCTCGGCCAGCAGGCCTTCGCCCAGCGGCGTGATCGCGTAGTCCACGCGCGGCGGCACGGTGGGCGTGATGGTGCGGCCGATCAGGCCGTCGCGTTCCAGGCTTCGCAGGCGCAGGGTCAGCATGCGCTGCGAGATCGCGCCTTCCCACGACAGCACGCCGACCAGCCGCCGTAGCGTCGCGTGCCGGAAGGTTCCGCCGCGCAGGATCAGGAGCAGCAAGAGGCTCCAGCGGTCGCCGACCCGGGCGAACACCTCGCGCATGGGGTCGCTGCGGTCGCCGCCGTTGCGCGCCTGGTCGGCGGCGAGATCCGCCAGCGGCCGGATCGCCTGGGCCAGGGCCTCGCCTTTGAAATCGACCTTCAGGATAAGGCCGATCTCGGCCTGGACGGCGTCCAGGGCGCGCGGCGGCTGTTGAGCGTCCATGCGGCGAATCCTCCCGAGGATGGGAACAATAATGTGCCGTCTTACGGCGAAAAACGCCTCGCCCTATCCCTCCTTCGACGCCCGCGCAGACGGGCTCGATCAGAGGAGGACGCAGCCTTGGGCTCCCTTGCGGACAAGACCGCCATCATCACCGGCGCGGGCGGCGGCATCGGCCTGGCCACCGCGCTGCTGCTCGCCGAGCGTGGCGCGCGCGTCGCCGTCGCCGATCTTCGCCTGGAGGCTGCCGAGGCCACGGCGCAGGCCGTGCGCGACGCTGGCGGCGAGGCCATCGCCTTCCAGGCCGACCTCGGCGTCGAGGCCGACGGGATCGCCCTCGTCGAGGGCGCGCTGGCCGCCTTCGGCCGCATCGACATCCTGCACAACAACGCTGCCGACCTCGCCCCCGAGATGAGCCCCGGCTTCGACGGCGACGTCGAGACCACCTCGACCGAGGTCTGGACGCGGGCCTTGCTGGTCAACGTCCGCGGCACGGCCCTGATGTGCAAGGCCGTGATCCCGCACATGGTCGCGGTCGGCGGCGGATCGATCGTCAACACCGCTTCGAACCTTGGCCTGCAGGGCAACATCGTCCAGGTCGCCTACGGGGCCTCCAAGGCGGCCGTGCTGCAGCTGACCCGCTCGATCGCCGCCTCGCACGGCCGCAGGGGCATCCGCTGCAACGCCGTCTCGCCGGGCCTGACCCTGACGCCGGCCGTCGCCGCCCACATCCCCGACAGTCATCGCCAGGCCGTCGAGGCCGAGACCCTGACCCCGTACCTGGGCGAGGCGCGCGACATCGCCGCCGCCGTCGCCTTCCTGGCCTCCGACGAGGCCCGCTACGTCACCGGCCACAACCTCGTCGTGGATGGCGGCACCGCCATCCACGTGCCCGGCTTCGAACGCCTCCAGAGCCTCTGGGCCTAAGGGAACATCGCATGAGCAAGACCTACGACGTCGTCGTCATGGGCGCGGGCCACAACGGCCTGACGACCGCCGCCTACCTGGCCAAGGCCGGCAAGAAGGTGCTGATCCTCGAACGCCAGCCGTTCCCCGGCGGCGGGGTGGTGACGCGGGAGATCAACTCGCCCGGCTACCGCCACGACCTGCACTCGTCCTGCCACATCATGATCCAGGGCAACCCGCTGCTGACCAACGACGAGCTGGGCCTCTTCAGCAAGTTCGGCCTGAAGTACAACTATTCGGACGTGCCCTACGCCAGCATCTTCCACGACCAGGAGACGCTGATCACCTATAAGGACCTCGATCGGTCCTGCCAGCAGATCGCCCGCTACTCCGAGAAGGACGCCGAGACCTATCGCGCCTTCGCCCTGCGCAGCATGCAGATGCTGCCCATGTTCGTGTCGGGGCTGTACGCCCCGCCGTTCCCGATGGGCGCCTTCATCGCCATGCTCGACCAGAGCGAGGAAGGCCGCGAGATGCTCGACGCCATGAGCCGCAGCTCGCTCGACATCATCGACAACGCCTTCGAGAACGACCGGGTCAAGATCCACCTGCTGAAGCTGGTGACCGAGAACCTCCAGCTGCCCGACGAGCTGGGCACCGGCATGGGCATCTATCTGATGCCCGGCATCATCCACACCTACGGCGTCTCCCAGCCGGTCGGCGGCAGCGGCGGCCTGACCGACGCGCTGGTGCGCTGCCTGGAGCACTACGGCGCCGAGATCCGCTGCGACGCCGAGGTCTCGCGGGTCATCGTCTCGGGCGGCAAGGCCACGGGCCTGGAGCTTTCCGACGGCGAGCAGGTCTTCGCCAAGGACGGCGTCATCGGCGCCATCCACCCCCATCGCCTGCGCCAGTTCGTCGAAGGGGTGGCCGAACCGGTGCTCAAGCGCGCCGAGCGGGTCAACACCTCGACCTTCAGCCTGTTTGTCAGCCACTACGACCTGAAGAGGCAGTCGACCCTTTACGCCGGTCCCGAGGTGCAGACGGCGACCATGCTGGAGTACTTCACCTTCGACCGGCTGGACGATCTGCTCGACGACTTCGATGCCCTGCGTCGCCGTCGGCTGCCGGCCCGCCCGCTGACCGGCGGCGGCGACGAGACCCACGCCGACCCCAGCCGCGCGCCGCCCGGCGGGGGCATCTGGCACGCCATCACCATGTCGCCCTACGACCTGGCCGACGGCGGCCCTTCGCGCTGGGACGAGATCAAGGACGAGGTGGCGGCCAAGAACCTCAGCTTCTACCAGAAGTTCACGCCCAGCCTGACGGCCGACAACATCATCGCCGCCACCCACTGGTCGCCGCTCGACATGGAGCGCAGCTCGCCCAACAGCTTCGTCAACGGCGACATGCATGGCGCGGCGCCCTTCATGTACCAGACCGTCGCCCACCGCCCGACGCCGGACCTCGGCAACTACACCGTCCCGGGCGTCGACCGGCTCTATCTGGTCGGGCCGTTCCAGCATCCGGGCGGTGGCGTCTACGGCGCGGGCCGGGCCACGGCGATCAAGATGTTCGACGACCTCGCCATCGACTTCGACAAGACCGTGAGCCGGTGAGCGCCATGAAGATCTATGACGCGACCAATAAGGAGCTGATGGCCGTCTCTTCGATCGCCCGCGACGGCGACGACCTGGTCATCAAGGGCAAGATCTTCGGCGCCATGCCGATGACCGCCAAGCTGCGGCCGGAAGAGGCGAGGGCGGCCCTGAAGCTGCTCGACGCCAAGACGGTGCTCTTCCTGCTGACCCTGCTGTTCCGCAAGTCCAGCAAGGCCTGAGACGGGATGATGGGGAGGGCTTCGGCTCTCCCCGAAACCGCTGTTACTCGATTGAAACACACCCCGCCTTCGCCGATGGCTGGTACCCCTCCAATCGCTTTGACCTTAAGGGCCTCCAGCCCCCAGCCTCCCTGCCAACGCCGCGCTCGAAGACGGCGTCATGCATAGAGGGAGGGACTTCGATGAAAGTCGCTTTGCGGGCCGGTGCGGCCCTTGGCGTTCTGCTCGCGGCCGCCGGCGCGGCCCATGCCCAGGGGGCTGGCAAGGCCCCAGGGGCTGATGACGGGACCCAGTTGACCGAGGTCGTGGTCACCGCCGAAAAGCGTGAGACGACCCTGCAGAAGACGCCGCTGGCCGTCAGCGCCATCAGCGGCGAGGCCCTCCAGAAGCAGGGCGTGACCGGGATCAAGGACGCCATCGCCCTGATCCCCAGCGTCCAGATCCAGCAGGCCAACACCGGCGCCAGCTTCTACATTCGCGGCATCGGCGCGCGCGGCGCGCTCGACCTGCCGACCTCGCCGGTGACGGTCAGCTACGACGGCGTCGTCCAGCAGCGCAACGAACTGACCGGCGTGGCCATGGCCGACATCGAGCGGGTGGAGGTGCTGCGCGGGCCGCAGGGCACGCTCTACGGCCGCAACGCCAACGCCGGCGCGGTCAACGTGCTTTACCGCAACCCGGTGCTGGGCGAGTTCTCGGGCGGCGCCAGTCTCCAGGTCGGCAACTACGACGCCCTGCGCACCGAAGGCGTGATCAACCTGCCGCTCGGCGACAAGGTCGCGCTGCGCGTGGTCGGGGGCAGCAATTCGCACGACGGCTACCTGTCCAACGGCCTCAACGACGCCGACGAGAAGTTCGCCCGCGCCAAGCTGCTGATCGCGGCGAGCGACGACCTGCGCTTCATCCTATCGGCCGAGCGCCAGCAGGCCGGCGGCCAGGGCTCGGGCAACGTGCTGCTGCCGACCAGCAGCCGAAGCGACCCGTGGACCGCCCCGTCCTACGGCAGCCTTTACACCATCCCGGCCGGCGCCGCCGTCTACTGCAATCCCAACTGCGACGCCGACTACAGCATGAAGAACACCACCCTGCGCGGCCAGGCAGACTGGGAGCTGTCGTGGGCGCGTCTGACGGCGATCCTCGGTCACCAGGACTTCGAGCGTACCTACCTGCAGCCATTCTCGGGCACCTGGGAGAAGGACACCCTGCCGGCCAAGCAGGACAGCGCCGAGATCCGCCTGGCCTCGCCGGCGACCTCGCCGATCTCCTGGGTGCTGGGCGCCTTCTACCTTAAGTACGACGGTTCGGGGCAGTTCCGGATCAATTACACCTTCGACGAAGTCCGCTCGTTCGACCGCAACGTCAGCAAGACCTCGGCCGCCTTCGGCCAGGTGATCGTGCCGCTGAGCGACCGCCTGCGCCTGACGGGCGGCCTGCGCTACACCAAGGATGAGGTCGACGCCCTCAACAGCAGCGGGACCCAGGCGTCCTACGCCGCAGGCGGCCTGACCTCGGCGGGCGCGGTGACGAACAGCTACAGCAAGCTGACCTGGAAGGCCGGCGCCGAGTTCGACCTGGCGGCCCGATCGCTGGTCTACGGATCGGTCTCGACCGGCATCAAGGGCGGCGGCGTCAACGCCAGCGGGATCACCTACGGCCCCGAGGAGATCACCGCCTACGAGCTGGGCAGCAAGAACCGCTTCCTCGACAACCGCCTGCAGGTGAACGCGGCCGCCTACTACTACGACTACACCGGCTACCAGCTGTCCTATTACTACTATGTCGGCCTGGTCCCGACCTTCCTGACGGCCAACGTGCCGGGCAAGACCAAGGTCTACGGCGTCGAGCTGGAAGGCAGCTACCTGCTGACCGGCGCCGACCGCTTCGACGGCAGCGTCTCGTGGCAGGAAAGCAGCTTCGGCAACGCCTCGGTGGCCACCTCGTGCTCGGGCACGACCTGCACCATGACCGACCTGACCGGCCGGCCGCTGCCGCGCACCCCGCGCTGGACGGTGACGGGCGCCTACGAGCACCGCTTCGACCTGGCCAGCGGGGCGGCGATCACCGCCCACCTCGATGCGCAGTGGAAGTCGAGCTACTTCGTAGACCTGCTGCGGTTCAACAACTCGCTGGCCAAGTCCTACACCCTGGCCAACGCCCGGGTGACCTATGACGAGCCCGACGGCAAGTGGTCGATCGGGGCCTATGTCAACAACATCGGCAACAAGGCCGTGCTGGAGCAGGCCAACACCGCCGGCCCGGTCAACGTCTACGGCGTGATCGGCAATCCGCGGACCTACGGCCTGGTGCTGACCGCGAAGTTCTAAGCGGAAGGGCGGCCTGGGTTCCGGGCCGCCCGACCTCCACGATCAGTAGCCGGCCGTGAACCGCGCCCGTACGTGGCGCGGCGTTTCCAGTTCGTCGACCAGGGCCAGGGCGTAGTCCTCGAACGAGATGGCGCTTTTGCCGTCGGCGTCGAAGATCAGGTCGTCGGCGCCCAGCCGGAACGTGCCGGTGCGCTCGCCGGGCGTGAAGAACCGCGACGGGCTGAAGAAGGTCCAGTCCAGGTCGCTGGCCAGCAATTGTTCCAGGAAGGCCCAGCCGGCCCGAGCCTCGGGCTTCACATGCTCAGGGAAGCCCGGCCCATCGACCTCGCGCACGCCGGGCGAGACCCACAGGCTGCCCGCGCCGCCGACCACCACATAGCGCTTCACCCCCGACCGCCGCACGGCTTCGATCAGACCGGCCGTATCGACCGATGTGAACTTCAGGGCGCTGACCACGGCGTCGGCGCCGCGCAGGGCCTGCGCGGTCGCATCGATGTCGGCGGCGTCCAGCGCCTGGGCGGTCACGCCAGGCAGCGCCGGTACCTTCTCCGGATGGCGCGACAATGCCGCGACCGCGTGCCCCCGGTCGGAAAGCTCCTTCAGGATCCTCGATCCCGCCGCGCCCGTGGCGCCCAGCAAGGCGACCTTCATGGTTTCGTCTCCCTCGTCTTGTTGAGCCGCCAGCCTAGCCTTGGCTCCTTGCTCGCCGCGCATCGCTTTCCTGGCCGCCAGCTATCGGATCAGGCGATTTGACCCTTCGCTGCGCGCGGCCTTTCAAGGGAACGAGGAGAACCGGCCGAAGCGCCGGAGGGGAGGGACGATGCCGAGGATCACCTTCATCGACGCGCGAGGCGTACGCCGCGAAGTCGAGGCCCGCGCGGGCGCTTCGCTGATGGAGGCGGCCGTGCGCGCCAACGTGCCCGACATCCTGGCCGAGTGCGGCGGCGCGCTGTCCTGCGGCACGTGCCATATCTATCTCAACGAGGCCGGCTTCGCCCTGGTCGGCGCGCCGGAAGGCGGCGAAGCCGACCTGCTCGACTTCTCGGACCATCGCCGCGAGACCTCGCGCCTGGCCTGCCAGATCATCGTCACCGACGCCCTCGACGGCCTGGTTGCCACCACCCCCGAGAGCCAGTACGGATGAGCGCGCGACCGCCGCCGCGCCGGGTGGTCACCGGCCACGACGCCCAGGGACGCTCGGTGATCCAGCAGGACGCCGGGCCCGCCCTGACCCGCCGCATCGGCGCGGACGGGCCGGTGTTCCACGAGATCTGGCGCACCGAGGATCCGGCCTGGGGCGCGGCCTTCCGCGAGCCGACGCCGGAGGACCGCCTGACCCTGGCGCCGCCGATCCGCGGCACCCGCATCCGGATCATGGACATCCCGCCCGAGACGCAAGCGATGACCCTCGAGGCCGCCCAGGCCCAGTTCGCGCAGATCGGCGGCGCCCACGCCCTGACCGCGCTCGACCCGACCGCGCCGCATCCGCTGATGCACCGCACCTGCTCCATCGACTACGCCCTGATCCTGGATGGCGAGCTGGTGCTGATCCTCGATCGGGAGGAGACGGTGCTGAAGGCGGGCGACGTCGTGGTCCAGCGCGGCACCAATCACGCCTGGTCCAATCGCGGCAGCGGCCCGTGCCCCGTCGCCTTCGTGCTGGTCGACCAAGCCGACAGCGAGGAAGCGCGATGACCATCGCCGCTTCCACTCAGGTTCTTCAGGACCTCTTCGGCCTGTTCGGCAAGACGGCCCTGATCACCGGCTCGACTCGGGGCATCGGCCCGGCCATGGCGAGGCTCTTCGCCCAGGCCGGGGGGCTGGTCGTGATCTCCAGCGAGAACGCCGACGACTGTGTGGCGGCCAAGGCTGAACTGGCGGGCGAGGGGCTGGCGGTCGAGGCCGTGGTCTGCGACGTCGCCCATCCCGAACAGCTGGCGGCGCTCGTCGCCGAAGCCGAGGTCCGCTGCGGCCCGATCGACGTGCTGGTCTGCAACGCCGGCGTCTCGCTGCACACGGGCTCGCTGACGCAGGCGCCCGACGCCGTCTACGAGGCGATGTTCGACATCAACCTGCGTCACGCCGTACGGCTCTGCTCGCTGGTCGCCCCGGCCATGGCCTTACGGGGCGGTGGTTCGATCGTGCTGACCTCGTCGATCGCCGGCCTGCGCGGCAACCGAGCCCTGGGCGTCTACGGCCTGACCAAGGCGGCCTTGATGCAGCTGGCCCGCAACCTCGCCGTCGAGTTCGGCCCGGCCGGGGTGCGCTGCAACGCCCTCGCGCCCGGCCTGACCGCCACCAACTGGGCCTCGGCGATCCTTTCCAGTCCGGAGGCGGCGGCCAAGCGCCTGGGCGCCACGCCGCTGCGCCGGGCGGCCGATCCGGCCGAGATCGCCGCGGCGGCGCTGTTCCTGGCCAGTCCGGCCTCCAGCTTCGTCACCGGCCAGGTGCTGGTCGCCGACGGCGGCACGGTGATCTCCGACGGCGGCTAGACGTGTCCGGGCAAGAACGAGAAACGAGGGGAGGCCGTGTGAAGAAGCCGTTGGGCGCGCGCCTGCGCACCTATCACCGCTGGATCGCCGCCGGCGCCATGCTGGTCCTGACCTGGATCGCGGTCACGGGCCTGGCTTTGATGCTCGACCTTTTGACCGAGCCGCATTTCCCGACTCCGCCGCCGCAGGCCGAACTGCCGCTGGAAGCCATGGTCGCCGTGGCGGCTGAGGGAGCGCGCCAAGCCGTCGCCACGACCGCGTCGCCCACCGAGATCGTCGTCAAGGTCGGCCAGGCCCAGGGCGCGCCGCACCTGCTGGCGGCGCAGGCCTCGAAGGGCGCGACGACCACCCGCGTCGTCGCTGAACCCCCCCGCCGGCCGCCCAGCGCCTACCTGCAGTTCCGCATCAAGCTGCACGTGCTGCTGGAGCGCCTGCACCGGGGCAATATCCTGGGCCTGCCGGGCCAGTTCCTCAGCGTGCTGGGGGGCTTAAGCTTCCTGTTCCTGACCGTCAGCGGCGTCTGGATGTACGTCGACCTGCTGCTCAAGCGCCGGCGCCTGGGGCGTCCCGGCCTGTTCTGGAAGGCGTGACCGCCATGCTCGTCAAGACGATCCACCGCTGGGTCGGCACGGGGGCGATGGTCTTCGTGGCCTATCTCGTGGCCACCGGCTCGATCATCGCCGTCAACGAGTTCGCCAATCCGGCCGTGTTCGGAAGCGGAGGCGGGCAGGGCGGCGCGGTCCGCACAGCCGCGCAGCGCGCCGCCGACCGCCCGATCCCGTCGCCGCAAGATCTCGAGCGCATGACCGCCACGGCCCTGCGCGCCGCCGCCGACCTGCTGCCCGACGCTCAACTGACCGGCGCCGAGGTGCGGCTCTACGAACGCGAAGGCAAGGCCCTGGCCGACGTCACCCTGGGATCGGGCCAGCACGTCGAGCGGATCACGATCGACGCCCTCAGCGGCGCCCGGGTGAAGGGCGCGGCCGAGGCCCAGGCCGCCGTGCGGTTCAACACCCTGCTGCAACGCTTCCATTCCGGCGCGATCGGCGGCCTGGGAGGCAAGCTGCTGATCCTGGCGACCGGCCTTTCCCTGCTGACCCTCTGCCTCAGCGGCGTCTGGCTCTATCTCGACATGGTCCGACGCCGCTGGGCCATGGGCCGCAGGGACATGTTCTGGGGCTAGACCGCGCTCGCCTCCCCGAACCTGGCGGCGGACCAGGGCGCGTCGGCGACGTCGAGCGCGATCAGCTCGAGGATGGGCGCCGGCGCGCCATGCCTTTCCGCCAGGCCGATGTCCTGCCGCGAACGGCGAACAGCGGGACCGGCGTTCGCGTCCGGCGCGGCGACGTCGTCGAGAGGGGCGGACACGGCTATTCCGCCGCGATCCGGCCGGGCGCGCTCGTCCAGCGGTTCTCGGGAACCGGCAGGCCCAGGTGGCCGCGCAAGGTGTCGTGTTCGTACTCGGTACGGAACAGCCCTTTGGCCTGCAGCAGCGGCACCACCTGCTCACGGAAGCGGGCGAAGTCGCGCGGACCGGTGACGTGGAAGATGAAGCCGTCGACGGCGCGTCCGACGAACCAGCGCTCGATCTCGTCGGCGACGGTCTGGGGCGAGCCGACGAAGTTGGCTTTCCAGCGACCGAAGCGTTCGGCCGTCTGGCGCACCGTCAGGTTCTCGGCCTGGGCGGTGCGGACGATGCGCTCGGCATGGCCCTTGTAGCTGTTGAGGCTGAGTTGGCTGACGTCCGGGAACGGACCATCCAGCGGATACTGCTTGAAGTCGTGGTAACCGAACGCGCGGCCGAGCTCGACGAGCAGCTTGTCGATCTCGCGGCTGCCGGCCCGGGCCTCGGCGATGGCCTGGGCCTCCTCGTCGGTGTCGGCGATGATCGGGGCGATGCCCGGCAGCACGCTGATGTGGTCGGGATCGCGGCCCTGGGCCGCTGCGCGGGCTTTGAGGTCGGCGTAGTATTCAACCGCGTCCTCGAAGGTGTCGACGCCGGCGAACACGCCCTCGGCGATGCGGGCGCCCAGATCGCGACCCGCGCCGCTAACCCCAGCCTGGAAGATCACCGGCTGGCCCTGTTTGGAGCGGCTTAGCGCTAGCGGTCCGGCCACCGAGAAGTGCTTGCCCTTGTGGTTCAGCGCATGTTGCTTGGTCTTGTCGAGGAACACACCCGCGTCCTTGTCGCGCGGGAAGGCGTCGTCCTCGTAGCTGTCCCACAGGCCCTGGACGACATCGACGAACTCGCCGGCCCGCTCGTAGCGCACCGCGTGGTCGAAGTGCTCGTCGCGGCCGTAGTTGCGCGCGGCGCCTTCGAGGCCCGTTGTCACCACGTTCCAGCCGGCCCGGCCCTTGCTGATGTGGTCCAGCGAGCCGAACTGGCGGGCCACGTTGTAGGGCTCCCAGTACGAGGTGGTCAGGGTGCCGACGAGGCCGATCTTCGAGGTCGAGACCGCCACCGCCGAAAGCAAGGTCAGCGGCTCCAGCCGGTTGAGGAAGTGCGGCGCGGTGTCGGGGGTGATGAACGGGCTGTCGACGATGAACACCAGGTCGAACTTGGCCGCCTCGGCCAGCCTGGCGTTGTCGATGTACCAGTTGATGTCGATGCTGGCGTCGCCGGCCAGGTCGGGATCACGCCAGCGGGTGTGGTCGGTGCCGACGCCGGCCAGGATCGCGCCGAGTTTCAGTTGGCGCTTCGCGTCATTGGTCATGATCGCCTCCATGTTTCCGTCCGAGCCTTAGCGACGGGCATGAAGTTCGAAAAATCAGCTCTTCTCATGAGCCGTATTCGAGCCGTTCAATCTCTGTGATCCGCCTTGGGTTTCCAGGCTTTCCATCGCCTTATCTTCAGGCGGGATCAGAATTACTGGGTCTGGAAGCGTGAGACGTTCGGCGGCGCGGGCCGCCGCCGAACGTCCGAAGCGTCTAGTGCGCGCCGGCGACCATCAGGATCTGCGCCATGGTGGTGGCGATGCTCTCGACGTCGCGGTCCTTGTTGACCTCCATGCCTTCCTCCAGCGAGTGGCCGCGGAAGGTGACGAAGCCCGCGCCCAGCGTCACCGCCGGCTTGCCCAGGCTCATCGGGATGTTGGCGTCGGTCGAGCCGGCCACGTAGCCCATCGGCCTGCCCAGGGCGTCGCCGACGGCGGCCAACTGCTGCACGAACGGCGTGGTGATCGCCGTCTCGCCGACCGGCCGATCGCCGACCATCTTGTTGTCCAGGCTGATCACCCCGCGCTTGGTGGAGCGGGCGGCGTTCTCGGCCTCGACGGCCTTGGGCAGGATGGCCAGATAGGCGTCTTCCACGGCCTTCAGCTCGGCCTTGCCCGACGAGCGCATGTCGACGGTCATCGACACCGCGAACGGGATCGAGTTGACCGAGGTGCCGCCCTCCAGCAGGCCGATGTTGTAGACCGTGCGCGGGTCCTCGGGGACCTTCAGCTGGCCGAACTGACGCGCGGCGTCGGCCAGGGCGTAGGCCGGGTTCACCGTGCCGAAGTCGCCCATACTGTGGCCGCCCGGGCCCTTGAAGGTGGTCTTGTAGCGCTTGGACCCGACGCCGCCGTTGACGATCACGGTGGGGCCGCTGGGCTCCAGCGAGATGAAGGCGTCGATCCTGTCCTTGTAGCGGCCCTTGAGGAACAGCTCCTTCATGCCGCGCAGGTCGCCGGGTCCTTCCTCGCCGACGTCGCCGACGAACAGGATGTCGCTCTTGGTCTGGATGCCGGCGGCGTTGATGGCGCGCAGTATGGCCAGGATCGAGCCCAGGCCCACGGTGTCGTCGCCGATGCCGGGGGCGTACAGCTTGTCGCCGTCGCGGCGCACCTTGGTGTCGGTGCCGGCCGGAAACACGGTGTCGAGGTGAGCGGCCACCACCAGCAGGCCGCCGCCGCCCGTGCCCTTGCGCAGGCCCATGACGTTGCCGGCCGCGTCGGTCTCCAGCTCGGTCAGGCCCTCCTTGGCCAGCATGGCCAGATAGGTCTTGCCCTTCTCGGTCTCGCCGAAGGGCGGGGCCGGGATCTCGGTCAGGGTGACGATGTCGGCCACGGTCTGGTCGTAGCCGGCGGCCAGGGTCGCCTTGGCGGTCTTGAAGCCCTTGCTCGCCAGCAGGGCTTTGGCCTGCTTGGTGAAGGGCGAGGTCGGGGCCGGCGGGCGGACGTTGCCGAAGTCGACCTGGGCCGGCGGCTTGGCGGGCGCCTGGGCGAGGGCGGCGCTTGCCGCGCCGGCGCAAAGGACGGCCACGAGAGCCGCCGGGATCATGCGATGTTTCATGGAATAATCTCGATACTGATGAAGGGGGATCAGAACGTGCGGCGGACCATCACGCCCAGGGTGCGGGGCGTCAGGCTGACGACCTGGTCCAGCGCGCCGGCGGCCGAGGTGATCGAAACCGGGCCGACCGAGTTGGTCAGGTTCTGGGCGAAGGCGTAGGCGCCCCAGCCCTCGCCCTCGACGCCGACCCGGGCGCCCACGACCGTGTAGGCCGGGACCTTCTCGTAATAGACGTAGGTCGGACGGAACTGCGAGGCCGTGCCCCCGGTGTAGCTGGCGTCCAGGTGGACGAGGCCGTTCATGCCGTCGGCCACCGGCCAGGTGTAGTCGGCGTTCAGCGAGCCGCTGAACTTCGGCACGAAGGGCAGGCGATCGCCGCGCAGGCCGGTCGAGCCCGACACCGTCACCGACGAGTTGGTCATGTCCTCGGTCAGCTTGGCGTCCGACACGCCGATGGCGCTGCTCAGGGTCAGGCCGGTCATCGGCCGCAGGGTGGTCTCCAGTTCCAGGCCGCGGATGCGGGCCGCGCCGGCGTTGGTGATGATGAAGAAGTTCGCGCCGACGTTCGCCTGGGCCTGCACCTGGATGTTGTTCCAGTCGATCTGGTAGGCCGACATGTTCACGGTCAGACGGCGGTCGAACCAGTCGCTCTTTACGCCCGCCTCGTAGTTCCACAGGCTGTCGGGCTGGAACGCCACCAGGCCGCTGGTCAGGCCCGGGATGTTGTTGGCGCCGCCGGGGCGGAAGCCCTTCGAGGCCTGGGCGTAGACCATCAGCGACTTGTCGAACTCGTAGCTGACGTTGACGCGCTCGACCCAGCCCTTGGCGCTGGCGTCCACCTGGCTGAAGGCGGTGACCGGCGAGTTGGAGATGACGTTGCCGATGGTCACCGCGCCCGAGACGGTCTTGTCGTAGTCGAAGCGGCGGGCGCCGCCGGTCACCGTCAGGGCGTCGGTGACATGATAGGACAGCTCGCCGAAGAAGGCGGTCTGCTTGACGTCGTTGTCGATGTAGCGCGCGCCCAGGGCGTCGAACGGCGTGACGGCCATGCCGGTCGTGGCGTCGGCGCGGGTCTGGATGCTGTCGACGTGGTCCTTGCGGGTCTCGTAGTAGACGCCGCCGGTCCAATCGAGCTTGTCTTCGAACAGGCTGCCGGCCATCCGCACTTCATTCGTCCAGGTTTCCAGGCTCATCGGTTGCCAGGAGACGGCCGGGCCGCGCGAATCCGCCCAGGCGGTGTACTGGCTCAGCTGGGCGCTGGAGCAGGTCGTGCCCGACAGGCCGAAATAGCGCCCGCAGGCGGCGCTGCTGGTGCGGTTGTTGGCGATGTTGTTGGTCCAGTCGCTGTTCCGCAGCATCTTCCACTTGTAGTAGGACGAGGTCGCCGTCAGCGTCGCGAAGTGCAGGTCCCACTCGGCGGTGACGTTGTAGAGCGCCAGCTTGGAGTTGCTCTGGGCGATGGTCTTGCGGTCGGACTTGTAGCGGCCGGCGGCGGCCGACCAGCTCGATTGGCCGTCCACTTCCTCGTTCTGCAGCGCCGCCGTGGCGCGCAGCGTCAGGTCTTCGGTCGGGGTGAAGGTGAACATCAGGCGACCGCCGCTGGAGGTCGAGCCGTTGATGTCCTGCTTGTTCAGCGGAACGCTGTCGACATAGCCGCCGCGCTCTTCGCGATAGAGCACCAGGCGCGCGCCCAGCTTGTCCTGGATCAGCGGCACGTTGACCATGCCCTTGCCGTAGAAGCCGCCTTCGCCGCTCTTGGTGGTCGTCGCCTGGGCCTCGACCGCCCCGGCGTACTCGTTGGTGTCGGCCTTGTTGAAGATCACCCGTAGCGTGCCGCCCATCGAGCCCGAGCCGTACAGCGTGCCCTGCGGGCCGCGCAGCACCTCGACGCGCTCGACGTCGAACAGGTTGATGTCCGGCGTGGTCGAGCCGGCGTCCTGGGTGGTGCCGGTCGGGCCGGTCAGCGGGGTTTCGTCGTAGTAGAGGCCAGTGGTGGCTTCACCGGCGCTGCGCACGCCGCGCAGGGTGATGCGGCGGTTCGACGGCGTGCCGCCGTCCAGCGCCAGGTTCGGCACCTGGCGGAAATAGTCGTTGATGCCGGTCGCGCCGATCCGGCTCAGCTGGGTCTCGCCGACGGCCGAGATGCTGAGCGGTGTCTCCTGCAGGCTGGTCGAGCGCTTGAGCGCGGTGACGATGATCTCGTCGACGGCCACGTCCGGCTGGGCGGCGGCCTCCTGGGCGTGGGCCCCGGCGGCGACTAGGCTGGCGAGCGCGCTGGTGGCCAGGGCCGCGCGGCGAAGCGTGCCAAGAGCGGTGCGGTTCATGTTCTTATCCCCTTCGTTGAGGACCGGCCGTGAGCTCGGTTCCGGGCCGCAAGACGGGCGAGGGGCGTTTGCCCTTGCGACTTTTTTCGCCATTCGGCGCGAAGGCGCGGGTCTGGTCAGGCTGTGCGCAATTTGGGCGCCTGCTGATGAAATGGGCGGCGCGGACGGGAAACTGCGAGGCCTGGGGTGGTTCGCTCATCGCCAGGCGGCCAAGTTCGCTTAGCCGGTCCTCCCGGCGGCGGGAGTACGGGGTGTCCGGACAATCGAGTTTAAGTCAGCCGACCTTCGGCCAGGCGGCGCTCGGCCAGATCCGGCCGGACGACATCGACCAGGTCGTGCGGCGGCACGAGGGCGTGCTGCGGCGGTTCATCGCCCTGCGCGTCGGCGGCGGGGCCGACGTCGACGACCTGGTGCACGAGGTCTTCCTGCGCTTCGCCCGCCGCCCGCCCGACGAGGGCGTCGAGCGGCTGGACTCCTATCTCTTCCAGACGGCCGCCAACCTGATCCGCGACCGCGCCCGCCGCCAGCAGGTGCGCCGCCTGGCGGTTCCCGAGATCGAGGAGGCCGCGGCCTCCCAGGCGCCGGCTACGCCCGAGCAGACCCTGATCGACCGCGAGACCCTGACGGAGGTCCGTCGGGCCCTGGCCGACCTGCCCGAGCGCACCCGGCACGTCTTCCTGCTTTACCGGATCGACGGACTGCGGCATCAGGCCATCGCCGACGCCCTGGGGGTGTCGATCAGCACCGTGGAGAAGGACGTGCGACGGGCCATGGCCCATCTGACCCGACGGGTTCGCCGTCCATGACGCCCGCGTCCCATACGCCCGACGAGGGTCTGGCCGACGTCTATGACGCCGCCGCCGGCTGGCATGAGCGCCGGCGCGCGCGAGGCTGGGGTCCGGCCGACGAGGCGAGTCTGACCGCTTGGCTGGAAGCCGACCCCGAGCATGTCGAGGCCTACGCCGCCATGGCGGAGGTAGAGGAATTCCTGGACGACGCCGTCGCCGCTGGCGGGCTCGAGCGCGAGCTGGCCGAGGCCCGCGCCGCTTTCGCGGCCGGCAAGGCCCGTCGTTCGCGCCGCACCTTCGCCCTGATGGCGGCGAGCGTCGTCGGCGTGGCCGCGCTGGCGGGCGCCGGCGGCCTGGCTTGGCTGCGCGCCGGCGTCTCCGAACAGACCTACGCCGCCGCGCCGGGCCAGCGCCACGCGGTGGTTCTGGCCGACGGCTCGCACGTGACGCTCGACGGCGGCGCGCGGCTGACCGCTCGCATCGACCGGCGCGGTCGCGCCATCACCCTGGCCGGCGGCCGGGCCTTCTTCGACGTCGCCCATGACGTCGGCCGTCCGTTCGAGGTCAGCGGCGGCGGCCATGTGGTGCGCGCCCTTGGCACGGCCTTCGAGGTCGATCTGGCCCCAACCGCGAGCGCTTATCGCGTCGCCTTGCTGCGCGGCCGCGTCCGGGTTTCCGGCGGCGAGACCCAGCCGGTCGAACTGGCGCCTGGCGAGGTGCTAGCGACGGACGGGCGGGGGCGGCAGGCCGTCTCCTCGGCCGACGTCGCCGCCGCAACGGCCTGGCGCGAGGGCCGGCTGGTGCTGAGCGGCGAGGCGCTGACCGACGCCGCGGCCGAGATCAATCGCCGCGGCGGCCGCCGGATCATCGTGCGCGGCGCCGCCAAGACCCTGAAGGTCAGCGGCGCGTTCGGCGGCGACGATCCCCTGGCCTTCGCCCGCGCGGTGGCGGTGATCCACGGCCTGACGATCGGCGAGGCGGCCGACGGGGCGATCGTCCTTTCTCCCGCCAAGGACGCCGGTGCGGCGGCGGACTGACTGGGCGGCGCGGGCCTTCGCGGGCGCCGTGCTGCTGACCTCGGCGTCGCCGGCCCTGGCCGCGCCGCTTCGCTTCGATGTCCAGGCCGGGGCGATGGACGCCGCGTTGCAGGCCTATGCCGAGCAGACCGGTGTTGATTTGCTGTTCGCGCCCCAGGCCGTGGCCGGGCTGCGCTCGCCCGGCGGCCGCGACGTCGCCGAGCCCGAGGTGGCGCTGAAGCGCCTGCTGGGCGAGAGCGGGCTGACCGCGCGCCGCATCGGACCCGGGGCCTTCGCCATCACGCCGGCCCCGCGGCCGCGTCCGACGAAGGCCGCCGGCCGCAAGTCCCAGATCGCCCCGGCGAGCGAGCCGGCCGAGGCGCTCGACGCCGTGCTGGTCCAGGCCCGTCGCCGCGACGAGCGTCTGATCGACGTGCCGGCCTCGGTCGCCGCGGTCTCGGCGGCCGATCTCGATCGGCTGGGCGGCGACGGCGTCCTGGCGCTGCGGCGGGCGGCGCTTGGGCTGACCGCCGCCGGCCAGGTCTCGACCGAGACCCCGACCCTGGTCATTCGCGGCCAGCGCCGGGCGACGGCCGGGGAGTCGGCCCTGTCGGTGATCACCTATGTCAACGAGGCGCCGCTGCCCAACAACGGTTCCATCCTGCCGTCCTTCGACCTGGCCGAGGTGCAGGTGCTGCGCGGGCCGCAGGGCGTGCTGTTCGGGCGCAACACCACCGGCGGGGCGCTGCTGATCCACACCGCCGAGCCGGGCCGCCCCGGCCATGCCGGGGTCACGGTCGGCTCCTACAGCCTGCGTGAGGTCGAGGCGGCCGGCGATCTCACCCCGTCCGGGGCGCCGATCGCCGCGCGCCTGGCGGTCTATGTTCTCAAGCGCGACGGTCTCGTCGAGAACCTCGGCGCCGGCGACGATCTCGACGACCGCAACCAGGCGGCCGCGCGGCTGTCCCTGGCCTGGCGTCCGGACGGGCCGTTCTCGGCCCTGCTGGTGCTCGACGGCTTCCGCGCCGACGAGACCGGCAACGCCAACATCCTGTCGGGAACCTATCCCAACCCGCCCGACGTGACCGGCGGCGGCACGGGTCGCACGCCCGAGGCTGCGCCCTATTTCGATTGCGGCGTGGCGGGATGCGATATCGACATCGCGCTGGCCCGGCAGCGGGCCTGGGGGCCGCGCAAGACGCAGGTCGATCTCGCGCCCCGCTCGGATCGCCGCAACGACGGCGCGACCCTGCGGCTCGACTGGCGGGGGCAGGCGATGAGCCTGCGCTCGGTCACGGCCTATCGGCGCAGCGTGCTCGACAGCGCGCTGGACTCCGACGGCTCGCCGCTGCCGCTCAACCAGCTCGTCCGCCACATCGACCTTGGCCAGCTGACCCAGGAACTGCGCGCGAGCGGTACGGGGGAGGGCGGCGCTTGGCAGGCTGGTCTGTTCTACCTGTCGACGACGCCGATCGGCGTGCAGAAGAGCCTGTGGGCCAGCGCCGTCACCCCGACCAATCCCGCGCGGGTCGAGTTCCAGTACCGCCGCGGCGAAAGCCTGGCCGGCTTCGTCGACGCCACCCGCCGCCTCGGGCAAGGTTTCGAGCTGGAGGCGGGCCTGCGTTACACCCGCGACGTGTCGAGCGCCTGCCTGGTCCGCGTCGCCGCCCCGGCGCCGGATATCTCGGAAGAGGCCTGCGGCGAGGCCGGGCGAGCCCAGTCCTCGGCCCCGACCTGGACCCTGGGCCTGACCTGGCGCGGCCAGCCGAACCTTACGGTCTACGCCGTCACCCGTCGGGGCTATCGGGCCGGCGGGGTCAATGCGCCGGTGTTCGGCCCGCTGCTGTCGGCCTATCAGGTCTATGCGCCGGAAAGCCTGACCGACGTCGAGCTCGGCCTGAAATGGGCCGGCGGCGCAGGCGACTGGCGCCATCGCGTCGATGCGGCCCTGTTTCGCGGCTGGTCGCGCGACGTGCAGCGGGCGTTGTTCCCGGCCGAGAACTTCGACGGCGACGGTATCGCCGCCAACGATCCGCCCAGCTTCATCATCAACGCCGGTTCGGCGACCATCAGCGGGCTGGAACTGGGCTGGAGCGGCCGTCGGGGTGAGCGGCTGACTCTGTCGGCCTCGGCGACCCTGACCCAGGCCCGGTTCACCGCCCTGACCGTCCCGGCCTCGCTGGCCAGCCTGACGCCGACCGACCCGGCCTCGCTGCGCTTTTCCTACTCGCCGCCCTACACGGTGCGGCTGGCGGCCGAGTGGCGGGCGATCCAGTCGGCCCGGCTGGGCCTCTGGACCCTCTGGGGCGACGTCTACCAGAGCGGCCGCGTGCGTTATGTCGAGCGGGCGCACGACAGCAACGGCCTGCAGCACGCCTTCGCGGTCGCCAATCTCGGCCTCGACGTCCGGCCGCCTGGGCGCGGCGACCTGACCGTCTCCGTCGCCGTGCAGAACCTGTTCGACGAGGTCTACGCTGCCGGCGGCGGGGCGATCACCCCGGCCGTGACGGCGACGACCCTGATCTACGGCGAGCCGCGCACGCTGTCCGTCGGCTTGCGTAAGCGCTTTTAGACGGCTGGGCCGCCGCCCAACGCCCGCACCAGATCGACCGAGGCCTGTAAGCGCCGGGTCTCGAGCACCAGGGCCGAGCGTTCAGCCTGCAACGCCGCGGTCTGGGCGGTGACGACCTCCAGATAGTTGGCCGCGCCCTGCCGGTAGCGGATCATGGCCAGCTCTTCTGTGCGCTTGGCCGAAGCCATGGCGTCGTCCTGGTCCTGTGCCTCGTCGGCCAGGCGATTGGACAGGGCCATCTGGTCCTCGACGTTGCGGAACGCGGCCAGCACCACGCCGCGGTAGTTCTCGGCGGCCTGGGCGTGGGCGGCCCGGGCGGCCTCGACCCCGGCCATGCGCTTGCCCGCGTCGAAGATCGAGCCCGCCAGTTGCGGGGCCAGCAGCCAGACGGCGTTGGGCGCGCTGAACAGATCCACGCCGCCGTCCGACTGCCAGCCAGCCTGGCCGGCGATCGTCAGGGTCGGGAAGCGCGCGGCCTGGGCGACGCCGATCTGGGCGTTGGCGGCGGCGGCGCGGCGCTCGGCGGCGGCGATGTCGGGCCGGCGCTGCAACAGTAGCGACGGCACGCCGACCGGCGTCTTCGGCACGCTCAGCGACGCCTGGACCGGCGGCAGGTCGAAGCTGGAAGCGGTCTCGCCGACCAGGGCGGCGATGGCGTGCTCGTAGAGCGCCCGCTGGGCGGCCACGTCGCTGAGCTGGGCCTTGGCGGTGGACAGCTGGTTCTTCGCCCGGCTGACGTCGAGGCCGGTCGCGGCCCCGCCGTCGTGGCGGATCTGGGTGAGGTCCAGCGCCTTTTGGTAGGCCGCGACGGTGTCGGCCAGCAGGCGCGACTGGGCGTCGAGGCCGCGCAGGGCCAGATAGCTGTCGGCCAGTTCGGCCTGCAGGCTCAGCCGCACCGATTGCAGGTCTGCGGCGCTGGCCTGGGCTTGGGCGCCGCTGGCGGCGACCTGGCTGCGCACCCGGCCCCAGAGATCGATCTCGTAGGACACGCTGGCGACGGCCTGGCGGGTCGAATACTCGTCCACCCCGCCATTGCGCAGGGGAGCATTGTCGGAGCGGCGCTGGCGGCTGGCCAGGGCGCCGCCGTCGATCGTCGGGAACAGGCCCGATCGCGCCTGACCGGCCAGGGCGACGGCCTGGTCATGGGCGGCGGTCGCGGCGGCGAGGCCGGGATTGGCCTTGGCCGCCCGCGCCTCCAGGTCGTTCAGCACCGGGTCGCCATAGACGGCCCACCAGTCACCGCGCGGCTGGTCGTCGGCCGGCGCGGCCGGGGTCCAGGGGCCGGTCTCCTTGAAGGCGACCGGCGCGGCGACGCTCGGCGCGACATAGGCCGGAGCGCTGGCGCAGGCGGCCAGGATCGAGGCCGCCGCCGAGACCAGCAGCAGGGCGCGCGCCTCAGCCCTTCGCATGGATCGCTCCCTGGGCGGCGCCGGCCACCCGCACGAGGTCGCCGTCAGACAAAGCCTCGGGCGGATTGTCGATCACCCGCTCGCCCGCTTGCAGGCCCGCGCCGATCTCGACCTCGGTTCCCAGGTCGCGGACGATGGCGATGGTGCGCACCTTCACGTGGCCGTCGCCGCCGACGACGGCCACGGTCGGGCCGCCGTGCTTGAAGAGGATCGCCGTCGCCGGGATCCGCGTCGTGGTCGCCGCGGCCGGCAGCTTGAACGCCGCCTGGGCGTAGGCGCCGGGCTTGAGGCGGCCATCGGGATTGTCGATCTGCAGCTCGACCAGCATGGCGCCGTTGCGGCCCACCGACTGGGCGTCGTTGACCACCGAGGCGGTGAAGGTCTGGCCCGGATATTCCGGCACGCTCAGCTGCGCGCTCAGGCCGCGATGCACCAGGGCCGAATAGTTCTGCGGCACGCTGACATAGACCCGCATCCGGTGCTGGTCGGCGACGGTGAACAGCGCCGCATCCGCCGAGCCGCCCACCGAGATCAGCTGGCCGATGTCGGTGTTGCGGGCCGTGACCACCCCGTCGAACGGCGCGGTGATGCGCTTGAACGACTGCTGGGCCAGCAGGCGGGCCAGATCGGCCTGGGCGGCGTTGACCGCCGAGTTGCGGGCGGCCAGGTCGCCGGTCTTCTCGTCGGCCTCCTGGCGGGAGACGGCGTCCTGGGCGACCAGACCCTCCCAGCGCTTGGCGGTCAGGGCCGACAGCCGCTGGTTGGCCTGGGCCGTCGCCAGGTTGGCGCGGGCCTGCAACACCTGCTGGTCGAGGTCGGGCGTGTCGATCTCGGCCAGCACCTGTCCGGCCTTCACCCGCTGGCCGATGTCGGCGTACCAGCGCTTGAGGTAGCCGCTGGTCCGGGCGTGGATCGGGGCGGTGTAGAACGCCTGCACGTCGCCCGGCAGCACCAGGTCGGCGTGGCCGCCGCCGGCCACCGGGGCCAGGGCCACGGTCGGGATGGCCTGGTCGTGGGTCCAGGTCTTCAGCGACTGGTCGGCGTGGACGCGGGCGGCGAGCCCCCCCGCCACCACCACGGCGGCCAGGACCAGTCCGGCGGCGCCGGCCAGCTTCAGCCGGCGGGTTGAGATCGCGCTTTTGGCGGGAGCAGCAGCTTGTTGATCAGGCATGGGACGATGCTCCGGTGGTCGGTCCGGCGGGAAGGGTTTGGTCGGCGGTCTTGCGGCCGTGGACGAGGCGGAAGACCACGGGCACGAACAGCAGGGTGGCGGTGGTGGCCAAGATCAGGCCGCCGATGACGGCCCGGCCCAGCGGCGCGTTCTGCTCGCCGCCTTCGCCCAGGCCCAGAGCCATGGGCGCCATGCCGATGATCATGGCCAGGGCGGTCATCAACACCGGGCGGAAGCGGGTGAAGCCGGCCTCGATGGCGGCGGTCAGGGCGTCGCCGGTGGCCTCCAGCCGCTCGCGGGCGAAGCTGACCACCAGGATCGAGTTGGCCGTCGCCACGCCCATGCACATGATCGCCCCGGTCAGGGCCGGCACCGACAGGGTGGTGCCGGTGGCGAACAGCATCCAGACGATGCCGGCCAGGGCCGCGGGCAGGGCGGTGATGATCACGAACGGGTCCAGCCACGACTGGAAGTTCACGACGATCAGCAGGTAGATCAGCACGATCGCGGCGACGAGGCCGAAGCCCAGGCCCGAGAAGGCGGCGTTCATCGTCACCATCTGGCCGCGCAGGGCGACCGTCGCGCCCTTCGGACGCTCCTTGGCCAGGTCCTTGAGCACCTTGTTGATGTCGGCCGTCACCGCGCCCAGGTCGCGTCCCTGCGGGGTGGCGTAGATGTCGAGCACCGGCTGGATGTCGTAATGGCTGACCACCGCCGGGGCGCTGTCGCGCTTGATCACGCCCAGGCCGCCTAGCATCTGGGCGTGCTGCGCGCTGGCCGCCGTGCTTGTGATCGGAATGCCGTTCAGGTCCGACAGCGAGCCGGCGCGGTATTCCGGAACCTGGGCCACGATCGGATAGGACACGCCGTTCTTGGGGTTCAGCCAGAAGGTCGGCGAGACCTGCGAGCTGCCGGCCAGCGAGGCCACGACGCTGTTGGTCACGTCGCGTTCGGTCAGGCCCAGCTGCGCCATGCGCGAGCGGTCGACGTCGACCCGCAGCTGCGGCGCGCCTTCCGGCTGGTGCAGGCGCACGTCGGCCAGGCCCCGGATGGTCTTCAGCCGCGCCAGGATCTTGGCGGCGTAGGCGCGGTTGGCCGCGGCGTTGGGGCCGGAGATCTGCAGGTCGATGGGCGAGGGGGCGCCGAAGTTGAGGATCTGGCTGATGATGTCGGCCGGCAGGAACGAGAAGGTCGCGCCGGGGAACTGGCGGGGCAGCTCCTCGCGCAGTTTCTTGACGTAGTCCGCCGTCGGGCCGTGCTCGGCCTTCAGAGCCACGAAGATGTCGCCGTCCTGCGGACCGATCAGACCCGAGTTGCTGTAGACCATGTTGATGGCGCTGTTGGGGATGCCGATGTTGTCGACGATCGAGCCCACCTCGTCGGCCGGCACCACCTTGCGGATCGCCTCTTCCACCTGGCCGAACAGTAGCGAGGCGTCGTCCAGGCGCGTGCCGACCGGGGCGCGGACGTGCAGGGTGATCTGGCCGGCGTCCACCGTCGGGAAGAAGTTGCGGCCCAGGAACGGCGTCAGGGCGAACGAGGCCACGACCACCACCATGAAGCCGATGATGAACACCCGGCCCGAACCCAGGGCCATGACCAGCAGGTTCTTGTAGCCTTCCCGCAGCTTGCCGAAGGCGGTCTCGAAGCTCCGTTGGAAGCGCACCAGCGGATTGCGCGAGGGCTTGCCGGCGCCGCCATGCTCGGCCTCGTGCTCGTAGTCCAGGCGTTCGCTGGCGTGGGGCTTCAGCAGATACATCGCCAGGGTCGGCACCAGGGTGCGCGACAGGATGAACGAGGCGATCATCGCGAAGACCACGGCCTCGGCCATCGGCACGAACAGGAAGCCGGCCACGCCCTTGAGCATGAACATCGGCACGAAGACGATGCAGATGCAGAGCAGGGAGACGAAGGCCGGAACCACGATCTGGGCCGCGCCGTCGAGGATGGCCGTGCGCACGTCCTTGCCGTGCTCCAGGTGCCAGTTGATGTTCTCGATGGTCACCGTGGCGTCGTCGACCAGGATGCCGACGGCGAGGGCAAGGCCCCCCAGGGTCATGATGTTCAGGGTCTGGCCGATGGCCGACAGGGCGGCGATGGCGGCCAGGATGGCCAGCGGGATCGACACCGCGATGATCACGGTCGAGCGCCAGCTGCCCAGGAACAGCAGGATCATCAGGCTGGTCAGGGCCGCGGCGATCACGCCTTCCTTGACCACGCCCTCGATCGCGCCCTTCACGAACAGCGACTGGTCATTCAGCGGCGTGATCTTGAAGTCGTCGGGCAGGTTTTCCTTCAAGGCCGGCAGGCGGTCCTTGATGCCCTGGACGATGGCCAGGGTCGAGGCCGAGCCGTTCTTCAGGATCGTCGACAGCACGGCCCGCGCGCCGTCCACGTGCACCACGTTGGTCTGCGGGGCCGAGCCGTCGCGCACCTGGCCGACGTCGCGGATGTAGATCGTCGCGCCGTCGACCGTCTTGATCGGCAGGCTGTTCAGCTCCTCGATCGTCTCGGCCGCGTCGTTGAGGCGGACGTTGTACTGGAAGGTCCCGATCTTGATCGTGCCGGCGGGCAGGATCTGGTTCTGGGCGGCCAGGGCGTTGGAGACGTCCTGCGCCGAAAGCCCCTTGGACTGCAGGGCGACCGGATCCAGGTCGATCATGATCTGGCGGACCTTGCCGCCATAGGGATAGGGGATCGCCGCGCCGGGCACGCTGATCAGGTTGGGGCGCACCACCGTCTGCGACAGGTCGAACAGCTTCTGTTCAGACAGCCCCTTGCCCGACTGGGCCAGCTGCAGGATCGGTACGGTGGCGGCGCTGTAGTTGATGATCAGCGGCGGGGTCGTGCCGGCCGGCATCTGCTTGACGGCCGTCTGCGAGATCGAGGTCACCTGGGCGGTGGCCGTGCGGATGTCGACGCCGGGCTGGAAGTAGATCTTCACCACGCCGATGCCGGGCAGCGACTGGCTCTCGATGTGGTCGATGTCGTTGACGGTGGTCGACAGCACCCGCTCGTAGGGGGTGACGATGCGGCCCGACATCTCCTGCGGCGACAGGCCGGCATATTGCCAGGCCACGCCGATTACAGGCACGCGGATCTCCGGGAAGATGTCGGTGGGCGTGCCGAGGGCCGCCAGGACGCCGAAGATCAGGATCAGCATCGCCATCACGATGAACGTGAGCGGGCGTTGCAGGGCGATGCGGACGATAGCGTTCAAGCGGCCTGCTCCGGACTTGCAGCAGTGGACGATTCCGCGCGCCCTGCGTCCGGGGGGGAGGGGCCGGGCGCGCGGAATCTGCGCGTACTCAAGCTGCGCCGCCGGGTGATGCGCCCGCCCGCCTAAACCTGCCGTCTCGGGCAGATGAAAATCCTGTCATGTTGGGGCGCGGGACGAAAAATGGGCTGGACCGCGTCGGCCCCTGCAGTTGCGCTATTCGAGGTCCAGCCGGTAGCCGTGGCCGCGCAGCGTGGCCAGCAGGGGGCGTCCGAACGCGATCTCCAGCTTCAGGCGCAGGCGCGCCACCGCCGTGCGCACTCGTTCGGGGCGCGGATCGTCGCCTTCGCCCCAGACGTGCTTGAGGATCTGCTCGGCGCTCAGCACCTGGCCGGCGTGGTCGGCCATGTAGGCCAGCAGGGCGTATTCGCGGCTGGGCAGGACGAGGCTCAACTCGCCGAGCACGACCTTGCGGCCGGCGGCGTCGAACCGCAGGCCCGTCGCGACCGCCGAACTTGGCGTCGGCGCCAGGCGGGCGAGGGCGCTCAAGCGCGCCTCCAGCTCGACGACGTGCACGGGCCGGGTCAGGCAGGCGTCGGCCCCGGCCCTCAACGCGGCGGTCCGGGCGGCGGGCGAGGCCTGATCGGCGATCAGCACCAGCAGGGCCCGTTCGCCTCGGCGCGACAAGGCGGCCAGGGGAGCGTCGGCCAGGGCGGCCACCTCCAGCAGCACCGCGTCATAGTCCTCGCCGACGCTGGCGCTGGCCGCGTCGTCCAGGCTGTCCAGGCTCTCGACCACGTGGCCGGCCTGGATCAACGCCCGGGCCAGGTAGAGGTCGCGCGGCCGATGGCTGGCGTGCAGCAGCCGCATCTAGGCCTCGAGCCCGCGCGGCCAGCAGTCGATGGCGATCCGCAGGCCGGGCTGTGCGTCGTCCAGCGACAGGGTGAAGTGATGCATGCGCGCGATGGCCGCCACGATGCTGAGGCCCAGGCCCGAGCCCGGCTGCTCCAGCGTTCGCTGCGAGCGGTAGAAGCGGTTCAGCACCGCCTCGCGCTCGCCCTCCGGCACGCCGGGGCCGTTGTCGACCACCTCGATGCGCGGGCCTTCGTCTAGGGCCAGCAGGCGCAGCGTCACGCGCCCGCCACGCGGGGTGAACTTCAGGGCGTTGTCGACCAGGTTGCTGACCGCCTCGAACAGCAGGGCCGGATCGGCGAACACCGCCGGGGCCTCGGGCGCGAAACGCGTCTCGATGGCGACGCCCAGCTCCTCGGCCGCCGGGTCGTGCAGCTCGAACACCTGCTCCAGCACGTCCTGCAGCCGCACCGCCTCGAAACAGGCCTGGCGGTCGCGGCGTTCGATCTCGCCGATCCGGGTCAGGGCGCGGAAGCGCACCAGCAACTCGTCGGTTTCCTCCAGCGCCCGCTCGATCATCTCGCGCCGGCCGGCTTCGTCGGGGCTCGTGTCCTGGGTGGCGCGGTAGAGCGCCGCGCGCAGCCGGTTCAGCGGCGTGCGCAGGTCGTGGGCGACGTTGTCGCCGACGCTCTTGACCTCCCACAGCAGGCGCTCGGTCTCGTCCATCATGCCGTTGGCGAGGCTGGCCAGCATGTCGATCTCGTCGCGGCGATGCGACACCGGCAGGCGCACGCCCAGCCGGCCGGCCAGCGCCGCGCGGCTGGCGACCCGCAGCTGTTCGACCCGGCGCAGGGCGGGGAGGCTGAGCAGGGCGGCGGCTCCCAGGCCCAGCAGCAGGATCAAGGCCCCGCTGACCATCAGGGCGTTGACGATGATGTCGCGCAGGCCCGTCAGCACCTTGGCGTCGTGGACGATGAACAGCTGCTCGCCCCACGGCAGGCGGCGCACCAGGCCCCGCGCACCGGGCTGCAGGCCGGGCTCGTTCAGCGTGCGCGGCCGGTTGTCGGCCTCGGCGTTGGCGGGCAGGCGGCGGACGTTGCCGGTGATCCAGACCCCGTCAGCCGAGAACAGGCCATAATAGGCGATCGCCCGGCCATCGGCGGCTACGGCGGCCCGCACCCGCTCGGGCAGGGTGTCAGCCGGGCCGTTGGCCAGCATGGTGCTCTCGCTGACGATGATCGCGTCGAGCTGGCGGGTGATGTAGCCGGCGGTGCGCCAGTAGATCATGCCCAGCAGGGCGACCAGGGCCACGGCGAACACCGCCCCGTTCAGCAGGGTCAGGCGGAACGGGCTGGCCCGCCAGAGCTCACGCGGGCGCATGCAGCGCGTATCCCGAGCCGCGGACGGTATGCAGCAGCTGCGGCGCGCCCGGCCGGTCGACCTTCCTGCGCAGGCGTCCCAGGTGCACGTCGATGAGGTTGGTGCCGGGGTCGAAGTGATAGCCCCACACCGCCTCGAAGATCATCGTCCGGGTCAGCACCTGGCCGGAGTTGCGGGCCATGAACTCCAGCAGCTTGTACTCGGTCGGCATCAGCCGGATCTCGACGCCGCCGCGATGGACGGTGCGGGCTAGCAGATCGATCACTAGGTCGGCCACGGTCAGGGTGGTCTGGCGCGGGGCGCTGGCCCGGCGGCGCAGCAGCACCTCCAGCCGCGCGGCCAGTTCCTCGGAGGCGAAGGGCTTGGTCATGTAGTCGTCGCCGCCGGCCCGCAGGCCCTTTACCCGCTCGTCGACGTCGCTGAGGGCGCTGATCATCAGCACCGGCGTCTCGACCCCGGCGCCGCGCATGACGGTGACGATGGCCAGGCCGTCCAGGCCGGGCAGCATGCGGTCCAGGGTGACGGCGTCGAAGTCGCCGCTGGCCGCCCGGATCAGGCCCTGGCGGCCGTCGGCGACCAGCTCCACCTCGAAGCCGTGCTGCTCCAGCTCGGCGACGATCTCCTGGCCGGTGCTCGGATCGTCTTCGATGGCGAGGATCTTGGGCATCTGGTCCCGCACTACTCCCTCCCGCCGCGCCCCTCAAGCGCGCCGAGAGGCGGCCTTCGCCGTGCGGTCGGTCTTCGACGACGAGGCGGCGATCTACGACACGCCGCATGGCGGACGTCCGCACAGGGTGCTAGAGGCCCGCGCGACGAACTCAGGAATTCGAGAAAACCAGGCGATGATTCAACCGGGCGCGACCTTCAAGGACAATCTCCAGCAGTTGCCGGCCATCGACGGCGTCGAGCGCATCGATCTGGTCGCCGCCGATGGAGCGGTGGTCGCCAGCATCGAGAACCAGCCGGGCAAGCAAGGCTCGCTCGCCGTCTACCAGGATCTGAAGCAGCGCTTCGGCGCCCTGAACGCGGCAGCGGCCGAGCACGGTCTGGCCGTGTTCGCCGAGCACACGGCGGACGCGCGCGAGCGTCCGGGCGCGCATCCGAATGTCGACCGCCTGCTCGCCATCGCCGCCGGCGGCGCCCCGCTGAGCATCGAAGTCGTCGCCGTCGGCGGCTGACCGCTAGGCCGATGTCCCGCGCGCGTTCGGCCTGGCGGCGCCTTGGAACGCCGTGATGTTCGCCGGCGTCTCGGGCGGGGAGGGGCGGTCGTCTGACGCCTGGATTGACAACTCGCCTGCCGCATTGACCTAGTGTCCGCAACGACGCCTGAAGGCGCGAGGGTTTGCGGGGAGGGGCGGCGAATGGCGACGGGCGTGCCGACCTTGGCGTTCGAACTCGCGCCCGCTCCATTCCGCGCCACGCCCGAAATCCTGGCCCGATACGGCGCGCTGACCGGCGCCGAGGACGCGCGCCTGGCGCCGCGGGTGGCCATGGCCATCGAAGACGCCCTGGACCGGGCCGGCTGGCCGGTCGGCCGGGTCTGCGGTCCGGAAACGGCGCTGGCCGACAATTTCGACGTCTCCGTCCGCGTGCTTCGCCAGGCGCTGCGGATCCTGGAGGCGAGGGGGTCTTGCCGGCCTCGGCGCGGGCCTTCCGGCGGATTGATCGTCCTGGCGCCCGACCAGGGGGCCATCGCCGCGGCCATGGCCAACCATCTGCTGTGGACCGGCGTTCGCGACGACGAGGTCTGGGAGGCGCGGACGCTGATCGAGCCCCTGGCCCTGGCCACGGCGGCCCAGGCGTCGGATCAAGGTGAAGCTGCGGCTCCGCCCTTTCTCGGCTTGGCCCTGGCCTGCCTCGAACGCTTCGGCGGCGGCATGTTCGGCGCTCCCAAAGAGCTGAGCCGCGCGCTGAATGCGGCGATGCGCGCCGGCGACGCCGACCACGCCTTCGACCTGGCCCGCGAGAGCGTCAGAATCCGCCGCGGCCTGGGCCTGGCTGTCGTGGCCGGCAGCACGCCCAGCTTCCCCGGCGCGACCGTCGGCCAGAACCTCGCCGCCAGGGTCGCGGCCCGCATCGGCGCGGAGATCCGGCCGGAAGCCTGCCGCGCCGGCGAGCCCCTCGGCACGGTCTGGGCCCTGTCGGAGCGCTACGGCGTCAGTCCAGGCGTGATGATCGAGGCGGTGCGCCTGCTCGAGGACGCGGGCGTGGCGAAAAGCGTGAAAGGACGGGGCGGCGGCGTGCGCCTGCGCCAGCCTGACCCCGCATCAATCATCACCACCGTGCATGGCTATCTGGCCGCTCACGCCGCCATGCCCGAGGCCGAGGTCTGCTTCCAACTCAACGCCTGGGCCACCGAGCAGGCGGCGCGGACGCGCTCGAACGCGCAGATGGACGACCTGGGCCGGCTCTGGGGACTGGTCGAGGCCGCGCCCGAGCCGGTCAGGGCGCAGGCCTGGTTCGCGTTGCAGCGGCGGCTCTACGAGATCGCCGGCAACGGCCCCCTGCATCTGCTGGCCGTCTGCTTCGCGGGCTTTACCGTCCGGGCCCAGGCCGCCGCGCCGCCGGCGTCGGACCCTGCCCTGACCGGCGGAATTCGCGAGGCCGGCTGGTCGATCGTTCGCGGCGTCGCCGAGCGTGATGCGATGCTGGCGAGCGCTGGCCATGAGCGGGCCAGGGCGATCTTCATTCCCGGTCCCAGGCGCCTGATGCGCGCGTGAGGCTGTGGCCCGGTTCGTTGGGCGCTGGGCAATTGTGAGCGCTATTTAACGGCGCCCGCTCCAACTTAGATCGTCCCCAAGCGGCGGGCTTCGTCCCCGCCGCGAACGCAGCGTCGCGCCACGGCGCCCGGGGGAAGTCAACGTATGGACCGCCTTGTGCAGGCGCCGCGAGCGGCGATGAGCCGTCGGGCGTCGACGGGGGGAAGCGGTCCCGCGTCGGTCGATCCACCCGGGCGCGATCTGGGCGGCGCCGCGGCTACGGCGGCGCGCAAGGGGGCGTCGCCGCAGGACCCCGTCATCGCGAGCGCCGTCAAGCGCGCCCGAGCGACACGACACTTCACAAACTGGAGACACCCAATGTCCAATTTCGCGACCGCCTTCCTCCTCGGCCTGACGCTCGCCCTCGGCGGCGCCGGCGCGAGCCTGGCCCAAACTCCGGCGCCCGCCGCCGCGCCGGCGGCAAAGCTGAGCGTCGACAGCCTGGTCGGCGACCTGATCAAGGATCCCGACGCCAAGGCCGTGCTCACCGCCAACATCCCCGAGGTCGTGGCCAATCCGCAGCTGACCATGGGCTACGGCATGAAGCTGCGCGACATCGCCCAGTTCGAACCGACCCTGACGGCCGAGAAGCTGGCCAAGATCGACAAGGATCTGGCGGCCATGCAGGCCAAGCGCGGTCACTGACATGCAGGGTCTGAGCAGGCGGCGACTGGGGCTCCTCGGCGCGGGCTGGCCGGAGAACCCGCTGGCCTACGTCAATCCGGAACTGCGACCCGCCGCGCGCCAGATCCAGACCATGAGCGCCAGGTTCCCGCCGCCGGCCGCGGAGACCCTGATCCCCCGGCGCCTTCCACGGCTTCGACGGCATCGCGCTGGCGACCTCGGTCGCCCAGCAGTTCGCGGCGGCGAAGATTTCGGCCTTGCGGCGGGCCTTCGCCTGAAGCCGTGCAGTTTTTCCATAGAGGTTCAAGCATGTTTGTCGCCGCTCTTCTCGTCAGCGCCGTCGCAGCGCCCGATCCCGCCGCCTTCGGTCAGGCCTGCGCGGCGTTGCAGGGCAGGGCGTTCGGCGACCTGGTGGTCACCGGCGCCAGCGAGGTCCCTGCAGGATCGGCCCCGCCGCCTGTGCTGATGTCGCCCAACGGCGGCGCGCCCGCCGCCCGGCCGCCGCTGCCGGCGCACTGCCTGGTCACCGCCGACATCGCCCGCCGCACCGGGGCCGACGGCCAGCCCTACGCCATCAAGATCGAGCTGCGCGTGCCCGCCGACTGGAACGGGCGCTTCCTCTACCAGGGCGGCGGCGGCATGAACGGGGTGGTGATGACCGCGCTCGGCGAGCCGACGCCCTCCGGCAGCCGCGAGCCTCCGGCCCTGGCGCGGGGTTTCGCGGTCGTCTCCACCGACAGCGGCCACCAGGCCGCCAACCCCGCCGACTCCCGCTTCGCCAAGGACCAGCAGGCCAAGCTCGACTACGGCTACGCCGCGATCGGCAAGGTCACCGCCGGCGCCAAGCTGCTGATCGGCGAGCTGACCGGCCGCGCGCCGGCCAAGAGCTACTTCATGGGCTGCTCGAACGGCGGCCGCGAGGCCCTGATCGCCGCCCAGCGCTATCCCACCGAGTTCGACGGCGTCATCGCCGCCAATCCGGCCTTCGAGCTGAGCCGCGCGGCGATCCTCTCGACCTATTCGGCCAATGTCTTCGCAGCGGCGGCCGCCCGCCGCCAGACCGACGCCTCGCGCCTGCTGACCCCGGCCGACGGCGCGCTCCTGCAAAAGGCGATCCTGGCCCAGTGCGACGACCTCGACGGCGCCAAGGACGGCATGATCTTCGGCGCCTGCCGCTTCGACATCCGCAAGATCACCTGCACGGGCAAGGCGACCGAGGGCTGCCTGGCGCCGGACAAGGCCGAAGCGATCGAGAAGGCCTTCCGCGGCCCCCGCGACCGCGACGGCAAGGCCGTGGTCGGCAGCTGGCCCTACGACGCCAGCCAGTTCAGCCAGGGCTGGCGGATCTGGCAGACCGGCGCGCCCACCCCGAACGGCGGCGCCTTCACCCTGCTGCGCGACCTGGTGACCAATTCCCTCAGCGACTATTTCGCCTTCCCGGCGCTCCAGCGACCGATCGCCACCGACGACGTCGCCCCGCTCCTGAAGGCCGTGGCGGCCACCGCGGCCTATACCGACGCCGACGCCACCGACTTCCGCACCTTCGAGGCGCGCGGCGGCAAGCTGATCCTGGTTACCGGCGGCTCGGACCCGATCTTCTCGGCCCCGCAGCTGGAGGCCTGGTACGGCAAGATGTCGTCGGACATGCAGGGCGCCACCGGCCGGCCCGCCGCCGACTTCGCGCGGCTGTTCGTCGTGCCGGGGATGGGGCATTGCGGCGGCGGGGCGGGCCTGGACGACTTCGATCCGCTGCCGTCCCTGGTGGCCTGGACCGAGGGGAAGCCCGGCCCCGATCTCTTCGTGGCCAAGGGCCAGGCCTTCCCGGGCGTGACCCGCCCGATCTGCGCCTATCCGGCCGCCGCCCGCTATGACGGCAAGGGCGCTTTGCAGGACGCCGGCAGCTTCGAGTGCAAGGCGCCCAAGGCCGAGTGAGGGGGCCTGGCGACCGGTCAATTCGGTGTTGACGATACTGTTTGTCAGGCATACGAATTGATCAACAAACGAGCGCGCCAGGGAGCGAAGCGTGGAAGAGATCGAAGCGTTCGGCGCCCTGGGCGAGCGCCTGGGTCTCCAGCTCCACTATGCCGACGTCCGCGCCATGGCGGCCCTGGCCGAGCGCCTGGTCCCGCTGGGCGTGACGCCGGCCCGGGCGACCGCCGTCGTCTACATCGCCCTGCACGAGGGCTGCGACCAGATCACCCTGGGCCGCGCGCTCGGGGTCAATCGGGCCAGCACCATGAAGGCGGTCGACGAGCTGGAAGCGCTGGGCGTCCTCGAACGCCGGCCCGGCCGCGACCGCCGCACCAACGCCCTGCACCTGACGCAGGCCGGCGCCGCCCTGCGCCACCAGGTCGAGGCGGTGACCCGCGAGCACGACATCGCCGCCTTCGCGCCACTCGACCCGGCCGAGCGCGCCGAGCTGGGCCGCCTGCTGGCCAAGCTCCGCCTCAATGACGACGCCGCCGATCAGGGCGACGCCGCGATCACAGCCTCGAAGGAAGGATGACCATGAGCACGACGTTCGAACGCCGCGACCCGGTGACCGGCGCGGTGGCCAGCACCTCCATGGCGATGACCGTGGCCGACGCCCAAGCCGCCGCCGACGCCGCCCAGGCCGCCTTCGCCGGCTGGAGCGCCCTGGGTCCCAACGCCCGTCGCGCCCTGCTGTCCAAGGCCGCCGACGCGCTGGAGGCCAAGGCTGGCGCCTTCGTCGAGGCGATGATGGGCGAGATCGGCGCCACCGAGGGCTGGGCGCGGTTTAACCTGATGCTGGCCGTCGGCATCGTTCGCGAGGCCGCCGCTCTGACCACCCAGGTCGCTGGCGAGGTGATCCCGTCCGACAAGCCCGGCTGCATCTCCATGGCCGTGCGCGAGCCGGCCGGGGTGGTGCTGGGCGTGGCCCCCTGGAACGCCCCGATCATCCTGGGCGTGCGGGCCATCGCCACGCCCCTGGCCTGCGGCAACACCGTGGTGCTGAAGGCGTCCGAGACCTGTCCGCGCACCCACAGCCTGATCATCGAGGCCTTCGCGGAAGCCGGTCTGCCGCCGGGCGTGGTCAATGTGGTGACCAACGCTCCCGCCGACGCCGGCGAGATCGTCGGCGCCCTGATCGACCATCCGGCCGTGCGGCGGGTGAACTTCACGGGCTCGACCGCCGTCGGCAAGATCATCGCCAAGCGCTGCGCCGAGCACCTGAAGCCGGCCTTGCTGGAGCTGGGCGGCAAGGCCCCGCTGATCGTGCTGGACGACGCCGACCTGGACGAAGCGGTCAAGGCCGCCGCCTTCGGGGCCTTCATGAACCAGGGCCAGATCTGCATGTCGACCGAGCGGATCATCGTCGTCGAGACCGTGGCCGACGCCTTCGTCGACAAGTTCCAGGCCAAGGTCGCCACCCTGACGGCCGGCGATCCGCGCGCCGGCAAGACGCCCCTGGGCGCGGTCGTGGACCTGAAGACCGTCGCACATGTCGAAGGCCTGGTGGCCGAGGCGGTCGGTGCCGGTGCGGTGCAGGTCAATGGCGGCGCCGCCGACGGCGTGCTGATGCCGGCCACGGTGGTCGACAAGGTCACGCCCGACATGAAGTTGTTCCGCGAGGAGAGCTTCGGCCCCGTGGTTGGGATCACCCGCGCCCGCGACGAAGCGCACGCCATCGAACTGGCCAACGACACCGAATATGGCCTGTCGGCGGCGGTCTTCACCCGCGACACCGCGCGCGGCCTGCGCGTGGCCCGACAGATCAAGTCCGGCATCTGCCACGTCAACGGCCCGACCGTGCACGACGAGGCCCAGATGCCGTTCGGCGGGGTCAAGGCCAGCGGCTACGGCCGGTTCGGCGGCAAGGCCGGGATCGAGGCCTTCACCGACCTGCGCTGGATCACCATCGAGACCCAGCCCGGCCATTTCCCGATCTGACGCGTCGCGTCGCCCAAAGCTCTTAAGGAACCCGTCATGACCGAGGTCAACGACACCGCCACCTTCACGGTCGAGAACCGCATCGCCTGGGTGAAGTTCAATCGTCCCGAAAAGCGCAACTGCATGAGCCCGACCCTGAACCGTCGGATGATGGAGGTGCTGGACGAACTCGAATACCGCGACGACGTCGGGGTGGTGGTGCTGACCGGCGAGGGCTCGGCCTGGTCGGCGGGCATGGACCTGAAGGAGTATTTCCGCGAGACCGAGGCCAAGGGTCTGGGCGCGGTGCGCCAGGCCCAGCGCGAGTCCTACGGCTGGTGGCGGCGCCTGCGCTGGTACAACAAGCCGACCATCGCCATGGTCAACGGCTGGTGCTTCGGCGGCGGCTATGGTCCGCTCTATTCCTGCGACCTGGCGATCGCCGCCGACGAGGCCCAGTTCGCTTTGTCGGAGATCAACTGGGGCATCCTGCCTGGCGGCGGGGCGACCAAGGTGGTCGTCGACCTGATCCCGATGCGCGACGCCATGTACCACGCCCTGACCGGCGAACTGATCGATGGCCAGAAGGCCGCGCAGTGGCGTCTGGTCAACGAAAGCGTGCCGCTTAGCCAGCTCGAAGCGCGGGTTCGCGAGCTTGCCGAGGTGCTGCTCAAGAAGAACCCGGTGGCCCTGAAGGCGACCAAGGACGCCGTCCGCAGGGTCAAGGAAATGACCTACGACAACGCCGAGGACTACCTGGTCAGGGCCCAGGAGGCGGCCAACTCCTTCGACAACGACGGTCGCAAGGAGGGCATCAAGCAGTTCATCGACGACAAGACCTACAAGCCCGGACTGGGCGCCTACGATCTGGCCAAGCAGAGCTGAGACGAGGCAGGGAGGAAACGGCGAAAAGGGGAGGGTTCCATGAGCGGCCCCATCGACCATGTCGGCCTGCAGGCCAGGCTCCAGCCCACGCGTCTTGCGGCCGTCGACCTGGCCAGCGACCGGCGCTGGACCTACGCCCAGCTCGACGCCGACGTCGCCGCCTGCGCCCGCGTGCTGGTCGAGCGCGGCGTGGCGCTGGGCGAGCGGGTCGTCAGCCTGGCCCGCAACCGCGTCGAGCTGGTCATCCTGCACCTGGCCTGCGCCCGGATCGGCGCGGTCTACGCGCCTCTGAACTGGCGACTCAGCCCGGCCGAGATCCTGGCCCTGGTCGAGGACGCCGATCCCCGGCTGGTGGTCGGCGACCAGGAACTCGACCGCGCCGGGCTGGACGGGCTGTCGCTCGACCGCCTGGCCGCCGAGATCGCCGCCGCAGAGCCGCTTGCAGCCGCGCCGTTCGATCGCGACCGGCCGTCGCTGATCCTCTACACCTCTGGCACTTCCGGCCGTCCCAAGGGCGTGGTGCTGTCCGAGCGCAATCTCGACCACACGGCGGTCAATTTCGGCCGGCTGGGACGGGTGACGCATCAGAGCGCCTTCCTGATCGACGCGCCGATGTTCCACGTCCTGGGGCTAGTGACCACAGTGCGGCCGCCCCTGCTGCATGGCGGGACGATCCTGGTCTCGGACGGGTTCGAGCCGGCCCGCACCCTGGCGCGGCTGTCCGATCCGGACCTCGCCGTCAGCCACTATTTCTGCGTGCCGCAGATGGCTCAGGCCCTGCGTCATCACCCCGACCTCGCCCCCGACCGCCTGGCCGGCCTGACCGCAATCTTTACCGGCGGGGCGCCACACGCGGCCGCCGACATCCGCGCCTGGCTGGCGATCGGCGTGCCGGTGGTCGACGGCTTCGGCATGAGCGAGACCGGCACGGTGTTCGGCATGCCGGTCGATCCAGCCCAGATCGACGCCCGCGCAGGCTCGGTGGGCGTGGCCCTGCCGGGCGTGCGCAGCCGCATCGTCGACGCCGCCGGCCGCGACTGCCCGGACGACCAGCCCGGCGAGCTGCTGCTGAAGGGCGACAACGTCTTTGCCGGCTACTGGCGGCGTCCGGACGACACCGCCGCGGCCTTCACCACCGACGGCTGGTTCCGCACCGGCGACATCGCCCGCGCCGACGCAGACGGCTTCCACTGGCTGGTCGACCGCAAGAAGGACATGTTCATCTCGGGCGGCGAGAACGTCTATCCGGCCGAGATCGAGGCGGCCCTGGCCGACCATCCCGGCATCGCCGAATGCGCGGTGCTGGGCCTGCCCGATCCCCGCTGGGGCGAGGTGGGCCACCTGATCCTCGTGCCGAGGGCGGGCGCCGTCGTCAGCCACGCCGCCGTCGTCGCGCACCTGGAGCTTCGGCTGGCCCGCTACAAGCTGCCCAAGGCCACGACGATCGTCGACAGCCTGCCGCGCACCGGCTCGGGCAAGATCCAGAAGGCCGTTCTCAAAGCCCTGATCCTCGAAAGGACCCCCGCATGAGCCCTCCGCCCATCAGCCGGCGTGGGCTGGGTCTCGGTGTCGCCGCCGCCGGCCTGGCGGGCGCGACCCAGGCCGTAGCGGCGAACCCGCCGCCGGCGCTCGCGCATGTTTTCGATCTCGCCGTCGAGGTGGGGCCGGCCCAGGAACTAGGCGAGGTCGGCGGCGGCCGGCGGCGGGTGATCCCGATCACCGGCGGCAGCCTTACGGGTCCGGGCCTCGCGGGCGAGGTGCTGCCCGGCGGCGCCGACTGGCAGACGATCCGGCCCGACGGCGTCACCCTGCTGCAGGCCCGCTACACCGTTCGGATGAGCGACGGGGCGACGATCGGGATCATCAACACCGGTGTGCGCCGGGCCGACGCCGACGTCGTGCGCCGCTTGACCGCCGGCGAGGACGTCGATCCGTCGCTCTACTATTTCCGCGCCACGCCGATCTTCGAGGTCGGGCCGGGGCCGTATCTGTGGCTGACCGAAAGCGTCTTCGTCAGCGCCGGCGCGCGACGGCCGCGCCGGGTGGAGCTGGGCGTCTTCAAGGTCGCCTGACGGGTCCGGAAGACGCTGTGATAAAGACCAAGCGCCCGCCAAGGGCCGGGAGGAAACGATGACCACGGGATCAGAGGCCGTGCGCCGACCGGCCATGGAAAGCGGGGCGCTGACCGTCCTGCTGTGCTTCCTCGTCGCCGTGCTCGAGGGCTTCGACATCCAGGCCATGGGCGTGGCCGCGCCGAAGCTGGGGCCGGAGCTGCACCTGGCCAAGGCCGTGCTGGGCGAGGCCCTGGCGGCCAGCAATATCGGCCTGGTGCTGGGCGCGGTGCTCGGCGGCTGGCTGGCCGATCGCCTGGGGCGCAAGGCCGTGCTGATGGGGGCCGTGCTCGGCTTTGGCGGCTTCACCCTGCTGACCATGTTCGCCCACGACTTCTCGATGCTGTTCGCCGCGCGGCTGGGCGCGGGGCTGGGGTTCGGCGCGGCCCTGCCCAACATCATGGCCCTGGCCGCCGAGGTGGCGCCGGCCGGCAAGCGCGGCTCGACCGGCACGATGATGTTCTGCGGCATGCCGCTGGGCGGCGGGCTGGTGGCCCTGGTCAGCTGGCTGAACCCAAGCCTCGACTGGCGGCATCTGTTCCTGATCGGCGGCCTAGCGCCGCTGCTGCTGGCCCCGCTGATCCTGGTGCTGATGAAGGAGACCGCGCGGCCCGCGTCGTCGTCCTCCGGCGGCGCGGCCTGGACGTGGCTGGGCCTGGTCCCGCTCTACGGCCTGTCCTATCTGGCCCTGCTGTGGCTTGGCGGCCTTCCGGGCCTGGGATCGCTGCGCGGCCTGGCGCCCTGGCTGGCGACCCTGCCGACGGTGATCATCGCCTACATGGTCGTGAACCGCGCGGCGCTGTTCGGCGATAAGCGGGCCTTGCCGTCGCTGCTGCTGTGGGCCGTGTTCTTTCCGACCCTGCTGATCCTCTATCTGGTGCTCAACTGGCTGCCGACCCTGGTCATCGCCAAGGGCTTCGCGCCCCAGGCCAGCCTGGCCTCGGCCTGCTTCAACTTCGCCAGCGTCGTCGGCGCGCTGATCCTGGGACGCCTGGTCGACCGCTTCGGCCTACGCTGGCCGATGATCGCCGGCTATGTCGGCCTGACCGCGAGCCTGATGTTGCTGGCCCGGGCCGACGGCCTGGTGGCGGTGCTGGCCCTCAGCGGCGCGGTCGGCTTCTTCGTGCTCGGCGCCAACTACGCCCTCTACGGCGCGGCCGCCTCCTACTATCCGGCGTCGGCGCGGGGTAGGGGATCGGGCGCCGCCGTGGCCTGGGGACGGATGGGCGCCGTCGTCGGTCCCCTGGTCGGCGGACAGCTGCTGCAGGCGGGCGACAGCGCCGGCTCGGTCGTCGCCGCGATGACCCCGCTGGCCCTGACGGCGCTGGTCGGGATCGTGCTGCTGACGCTTCTCGAGCCGCCCCGGCACTAGGCCGGATCGACCTCGCCACTTCGAGATCGTGCGGCCCTGGTCGCCTTCGAGCGCGTCTCAGGCTTCAGAACGACCTAGGGCCGGCAGTTCATAGACCTCGACCGCCGGCTCGGGTCCTTCATGCCGTCGAACCTCGACCAGGCAGGTCTGGGCCGCGCAGCCTTGAGCGAAGGCCGAAGAGCCTCGGTCCAGTGTCAGCACATTGGGGTTGCCGTTGCGCTCGAGGTCCGCGCCCGGATCGAACCAGGCGCCGGTCGCCAGCCTGGCCACGCCCGGCATGATGTCGTCGGTGACGATCGCCCCGGCCAGGCAGCGGCCGCGATCGTTGAAGAGTTCGACCAGGTCGCCGTCGGCTATGCCCCGCGCGTCGGCGTCGTCGGGATTGAGATAGACCGGTTCGCGCCCGGCCACCTTGCCGGCCCGGCTGTAGGGGCTGTGGTCCAGCTGGCCGTGCAGCCGCCGCTTGGGCTGGTCCGACAGCAGGTGCAGCGGATGGCGGGCGGCGTCGGGGTGCCCCAGCCACTCGAACGGCTCGAACCAGGCCGGATGCCCGGGGCAGTCGTCGAGGCCGTAGCCGGCGATGCGCTCGGAGAAGATCTCGATCTTGCCCGAAGGCGTGCCCAGGCGATGGGTTTCGGGATCGGCGCGGAAGGCCTCGTGCATGATCAGCGGCCGATCGTGCGGCGCAAGGTCGATCAGCCCCTGGTCCCAGAAGGCGTCGAAGGCGGGCAGGTCGAAGCCGGCCTTGGCCACGCGCGCGGCGTTCTCGTCATAGAGCCGCCGCAGCCAGGCCTCGGCGTCGAGCCCTTCGGTATAGGCCTCGCCGACGCCCAGCCGGCCGGCCAGGTCGGCGAAGATGGCGTAGTCGTCCCGGGCCTGGCCCTGCGGCTCGACCGCCTTCTTCATGGCGATGAAATAGCCCTCGCGGCCGGCGAAGCCGATGTCGTTGCGCTCCAGCGAGGTGGTGGCCGGCAGCACGATGTCGGCGAAGCGCGCGGCGGGGGTCCAGTACTGTTCGTGGACGATGATGCTGCGCGGCTTGCGCCAGGCCAGGCTCAGGCGATTGAGGTCCTGGTGGTGGTGGAACGGGTTGCCCCCGGCCCAGTACAGCAGCTGGATGTCGGGATAGGCGTGGGTGACGCCGTTGTAGGTGAAGGGCGCGCCGGGCTGCAGCAGCATGTCGGCGATGCGGGCCACGGGGATGAAGGCCGGCACCGCGTTCTGGCCCTGGGAAAACACCGGGCCCGTCAGCCGCGCATGGGCGCTGCCCTGGGTGTTCATCGCGCCGTAGCCCAGGCCGTAGCCGCCGCCGGGCAGGCCGACCTGGCCCAGCATGCAGGCCAGGGTGACCAGCGCCCAGAACGGCTGCTCGCCGTGGGCGGCGCGCTGCAGCGCCCAGGCGACATTGACCATGGTGCGGGCCGACAGCATCTCGTCGGCCAGGGCGACGATGCGGGCGGCCGGCACGCCGGTGATCGCCTCGGCCCAGGCCGGGGTCTTGGCCACGCCGTCCGACTGTCCTGTCAGGTAGGGCTCGAAGCGGTCGTAGCCGACCGTGCAGCGGTCGATGAAGCCGCGGTCGAAGCGCGGGTCCTGGCGGATCAAGAAGGCCAGGGCCAGCATCAGGGCGGTGTCGGTGTTGGGACGGATCGGGATCCACTCGACGGGGCCGCCGGTCTCCAGGTTGTCGCGCACCGGGCTGATGTTGACGAAGCGCGTGCCGGATCTGGCCATGGCCGCCAGGCCGTCGCGCGTGCGGTGGCGGCCCGAGCCGCCGGACGAGACCTGGGTGTTCTTCAGCGGCACGCCGCCGAACGTCACGAACAGCTGCGTATGCTCGGCCAGCACGTCCCATGAGGTGTGGGAAAGGTTCGACTCGTCCATCGAGGCGACGATGTGCGGCATCAGGGCCCGGCCCGCGCCCAGGCTGTAGCTGTCGACGCTGCGCACATAGCCGCCCAGCAGGTTGAGGAACCGGTGCACCTGGCTCTGGGCGTGGTGGAACCGCCCGGCGCTGGACCAGCCGTAGGAGCCGCCGAAGATCGCTTCGTTACCGAAGCGCTCGCGCACCTCGGAGACCTCGGTCGCGACGAGGTCCAGCGCGGTGTCCCAGTCGACCTCGACGAAGCGTTCCCGGCCGCGCAGGTCCGGCCGCGAGCCCGGTCCGCCGTTCAGCCAGCTCTCGCGCACCGCCGGTCGGGCGATGCGCAGGGCCTGGGTGGCCGGGTGCAGCTGGTCCAGGCCGATCAGCGACGGATCGCTGTCGCCGGTCAGGGGAAAGAGGCGAGGGGGCGCGCCATCGAGCCCGGCCTCGACCTCGTAAATCCCCCAGTGGGCGGCGGTGTAGGTGCGGGCCGGGCTCATGCGGACGCTAGCGCTTGATCCGCAGGGTCGCGCCGAAGGTGCGCGGCTCGCCCAGCGTGCCCTGGACGATGCCGTAGGTGGCGTTGACCGACAGGGTGTTGAAATACTCTTCATCGAACAGGTTGCGCGCCCAGATCGAGACGTCCCAGCCCTTGTCCGAGCGCACGCCGCCGTTCAGCCCGAACACCTGGTAGCCCGGCGCCAGGCTGAAGATGTCGTCGTTGACGGCCGCGAAGAAGTGCGAGCGGTGGCTGTAGTCGCCGCCGATATAGGCCTCGCCGCCGTCGCCGCCCGGCAGGGTGATCGGCTTGGCGTAGCGAAGCGTCGCCGCCACCGTCCAGCGCGGCGCGCCCGAGGCTTCGGCTCCCGACAGGTCCTTCACCCCCTGGTACGAGGTCAGGTACTGGGCCGAGGCGTTCTTGTAGGACTGGTAGCGGGCCTCGTTGTAGGTCGCCGACAGGGTGGCGGTCAGGCCGCTGAACGGGGCGGCGCGGGCGTCCAGCTCCACCCCGCGCGAGCGAAGCGTGCCGGTGTTGGCGATGTAGGTGACGGCCGGGCTCACCGTCGTGTTGACGTAGTTGGCCTGGTAGTTCTCGTCGGTGGTCCAGAACAGGTTGGCGTTCAGCTCCAGGCGGCGGTCCAGCAGTCGGGTCTTCACGCCCAGCTCGTAGTCGTCGACCTTTTCGGGGGCGACGAAGATGTCCACGCCCGTGGTCTGGCGCACCAGGTTGATGCCCGCCGACTTGTAGCCGCGCGAATAGCTGGCGTAGGCGTGGGCGTCGTCGCTGAGGTCGTAGCTGGCGCTGAGCAGGCCCGAGACGTTGTCGCCGTTCCAGTCGGCTTCGTAGCGGCTGACCGGGGCGTAGGTGGCGCGGGCGGTCACCGCCAGGGCCTGCCAGGCCGTGGGCAGGTCGGCGATGGCGACGGCTGAGCCGCCGACCTTGGCGTCATAGAGGCCGGTCTTCTCTTCGTAGGTGTAGCGCAGGCCCGCGGTCAGCCGCAGGTCGGGGCGCAGGTTCCAGGTCGCCTGGCCGTAGGCGGCGTAGCTGTGGGTGGCCGGCACGACGTGCGCCACCGAGGCCAGGCCGTTCAGCACCTCGTCCGGATAGGTCGGGCCCAGCAGCCACTTGGCGGCGTCGCGGCCGTAGGCCGAGGTCGTCCAGTCGTCGGCCTCCTGCCAGAAGTAGTAGAGGCCGGCGGTGTACTGCAGGCGGCGTTCGTCCGGCGAGACCAGGCGCAGTTCCTGGCTGAACTGGGTCTGGACGGTGTCGACGATGCCCTGGGTCGAGACGTTGGCCCCGATCTGGTCGCCGTCGTAGTTGGGGATCCAGCGCCAGTCGCGATAGGCCGAGATCGAGCTCAGGGTGAAGCCGCCGACCTGCCAGTCGGCGCGTGACTGCACGCCCCAGCTGGGCATGCGGTCGAACTGGGAGTTGTCGAGGTCGATCTGGCGGGCGAAGGGGTCGATGGTCAGGGGCGTGTAGCCGACCGAGGCGGCCTTCTCGTAGAAGCCGCGAACGACCGATCCGTTGGCCTTGGTGGTGGGCAGCACGGCCGTCACCACGTTGAAGCCCATGTTGCCCTTCTGGATGCTGTAGTCGGCCGTCACCCGCAGCTTGAAGTCGTCGTTGGGCTTGTACAGCAGGTCCAGCCGGTAGGCGTTGTTGTCGAGGTTGTCCCAGCGCTTCTTGTAGATGGTGTTGTAGTAGAGGCCCTCGCGCTCGTTGCGCAGGTAGCTGACGCGGACGGCCAGGTTGTCGGTGATCGGCCCGCTGTAGCTGCCATAGGCCCGCAGGTACTTGTAGTTGCCGACCGAGACCTCGCCGCGCCATTCCGGCGTGAACGACGGCTCGCGGGTGCGGATGTCGATGGCCCCGGCGACGGTGTTCTTGCCGAACAGCGTGCCCTGCGGGCCGCGCAGCAGCTGGATGCTTTCGACATCGACCAGGTCGGTGATCGCCGTGCCGGTGCGCGGGCGGTAGACGCCGTCGATATAGAGGCCCACGCCCTGTTCGAGGCCGTCGTTGGTGCCGCCGGCGTTGGTGCCGATGCCGCGGATGGTGGTGGTCTGGTTGCGACCGCTGAAGCCCTGGATGTTCAGGCTGGGCAGCTGGCTCATCAACTGCTTGAGATTGAAAGTCCCGCCCAGCGCTTCCAGCTGCTGGCCGCCGAGGGCCGTGATCGGGATCGGCACGGTCTGGACGTCTTCGCTGCGATAGCGGGCCGTGACCACCAGGGCGTCGACCGCGGCCGCGCCGGCGTTGTCGGGCGTCGCGGCGCCGCTGGCGGGCGCGTCGCTCGCGTCGGCGGCCAGCGCGTGGCCCGCAAAGCCGGCGCTGGAGAGCAGGGCCGATGCCGTCAGCAGCAAGGCTTTCAGCGTCGGCGCGCCGCCGGCGCGTCGAGCAGAAGTGGTCGTCATGAGATCCCCCGATCGAAAACCCGCCAAGTTCTCTCAAGGCGAGGCGATGCTTTGTGGTCGCCGGTGTTGGGAGCGGCGCGACGCTTCAATGGCAGTGGGGTGTTGATCCGTGCAAACGACTATTTGTTTGCTGCTGCATGAGCGCGAAGAATAGGATTTGCGCGGTAAATATGGCTCGCGAGCCGACGGGAATATTAATCTGGATTGAAATCAACCGAGGGTGTCGAAGCCTTTGTCGACCTCGATCCTCTTGGCGATCACGCCGGCCCGCAGATAGCGATCGGCCGTGCGCTGCTCGGTGGCGATCAGCGCCGCGTCGATCTGCACGGGCAGGCGCTGCGTGCGTCCGATCATGGTCTTCAGGATCGCCGGATCCATGCCGGTGTCGCGGTACATCGCCTCGGCGTAGGCGGTTCGGTTGGCCGCCGCCCAGGTCCAGCCCTCATAGAGGCGGTCGCGGTAGTCGCGCAGGTAGTCCGGCTTTTCGGCGATGGCCCCGTCGCGGCCGAACATCAGGGTGTAGCCGGGGTCCTCGTCCTGCTTACCCGTCAGGATCCGGGCGCCCTGGCTTTCGGCCAGCGCGATATGCGGGTCCCAGATCGCCCAGGCGTCGACCGACCCGCCCTGGAAGGCGGCGCGACCGTCGTTGGGCGACAGGAAGGCGAACTTGACCGCGTCATAGGACAGGCCGTTGGCCTCCAGTATGCCCAGCACGTGGTTGTGGCTGATCGAGCCGCGCGGGGTGGCGATCGTCTTGCCCGCCAGATCCTTGAAGTCCCGAACGGCGGAGTCGCCGCGAACGACGATGGCGGGGCCCATGCCCTGGCTGATCTGGGCGCCGATCGCCTTGATCCTGGCGTCCGATCCGATGGCGAAGATGAAGGCGGAGTCGCCGCCTATGCCGGTGTCGATGGCGCCCGCGTTCAACGCCTCCAGCAGCGGAGCGGCGTTGGGAAACTGCGACCACTCGATGCGATAGGGCGTGTCGTCCAGCTTGCGGGCGCCGGCCAGCACCAGGCGCGAGCCGCCACGCTGGTCGCCGACCAGGAGCTTGCCGGCGGGTTTGGCGACCTTCGGCGCGCAGGCCGCGACCAGGCCGGCGGCGGTCAGGCCGAGCATGGCGCGGCGGGTTTGGTGGGAGGGGAGGGCGATCCCGGTCATGACGGCGGCGTCCTTGCTGAGGCAGGCCTCGTGGCATGGCCGTCCGCCGGGTCCAGCACAAACGAGTTTCGTTAAAGCATGGCCTTACCGTCGGTGAACTGGATCTGGCGTGTCGGTATGAAAGTCTGCGTCCTAAAGGACCGGAAACGTCAGTTCCGCGATCAGGCCTGGGCGCCGGCGGCGACTACGCAGCGCGACCGCGATGGTCAACCGGCTTGCGATCGATCCGGTGATCGCAAGGCCCAGGCCCGTGCCGACCATCGTCTGGCCCGCGGCGCCGCGGCTGAAGGGGATGAACAGGCGCTGCAGCTCCGCCGCATCGACCCCGGGGCCATGGTCCCAGATCGCCAGCCTCGGCGCCTTGCCCTCGATATGGACGAGGATGCGAACCTTGCCCGCGCCGTAGGCGCAGGCGTTGAACACCAAATTGCGCAGCAGCTCGCCGATCAGCACGGGATTGCCACGCACTAGGGGAACATTCATGGGCGCGCGGGCCAGCACCTCGACATTCGGAAAGGCTTGGGCGGCCTCGATCCGGATCGTGTTCAGCAAGGCCGTGAGGTCGGCTTCCCCTTCGGTGACCGCGGCCTCCGATCGCGCCAGCGCCAGGAACTGCGATAGCACCCGCAGCAGGTTGGCGGCCGCCGAGCGGGAGTCGCCTAGCAGGGCCTTGTCGCGCGGCGTCGCGGCGGATCGTTCCAGCAAGGCCAGATTGGCGATGATCACCGACAGCGGGGTCCGCAACTGGTGCGACGCATCCGCGGAGAAGCGTTCAAGCGCGCGCGTGAAGCGCTCCAGGCTGCCCATCAGGCGGTTGAAGCCGTCGACGACCGGCGAAAGTTCGGCCGGGACGCTGGCGGGATCGACCGGCGCGAGATCGGGGCGCGAGGCCTGGGCTCTGGCCGTCAGGTCCTCGGTCAGGCGACGCAGGGGCGCCAGGCCCCAGCGCACCGCGGGCACGACCAGGATGGCGGCGACCGCCACAAGCAGGACCGGCAGGCCGATCAGGTTGGACAACAGCTCGTGCACGCTGGCGTGGCGGGAGTCCAGGCTCTGGGCCACGGCCACCACCACCGGGTCGCGAACCCCGGGGATCATGACCGTCGATTGCGCCACGCGGACCTTGTAGCCGCGCATTTCCGCGTAGCTGAAGCTGGTTTCGTTGGGTGGCGGCGCGGGCGGGCGCGGCAGGTCTTCGTAGCCGGTGACGAGGCGGGGACCTTCCCGGACGGCGTAGAACACCGCGTCGCGTTCGGGGCTGTCGAGGAGGCCCAGCGACCAGGGCGGCAGGGCGACCTGCGCCCGGCCGTCCCGGCTTCCGACCTGGGCGACGATCGAGGCGACGGATCCGGCCAGCAGGCGGTCCGAGGTCTTCTCGACCACCTGCATGGCGGCCAGGGCGCCGGCCAGGGCGAGGGCCGCGCCCAGCAAGGCCAGCGGTGCGACCTGGGCGATGAGCAGGCGCCCGATCAGGCTGGGGCGGCGCGGCTTCACGGATCGAGCCGGTAGCCGGCGCCGCGAAGGGTCTGCAGTCTGGGACCATCGGGAAGCAGCTTGCGTCGCAAGCGCCCGATATGGACGTCGAGGGCGTTGGGCTGCACCGACTGATCGTCGGGAAAGACCTCGGTCGCCAGCTGCGCCCGATCCACGACCCGGCCTGGCCGGGTGGCCAGCGCACGCAGCACCGCCCATTCGCGAGGGCGCAGGTCCAGGCGGCGCTCGCCGATCCAGGCCGCGCCGGCTTCCCAGTCGCAGGTCAGGGTTCCGACGCTGACGTTGCGCGCCGCGTAGCCGCCCTTGCGTCGGACCACGGCCCGTACGCGCGCCACCAGTTCGAACGGGTCGAAGGGCTTCAGGACGTAGTCGTCCGCCCCCATGTCGAGGCCCGCGATGCGATCCTGCACGGCGTCCCTGGCCGTCAGGACGACGATGGGCGTGGAGAAGCCCTCACGGCGCAGGCGCCCCAGGATCTCGAAGCCGTCGATGTCCGGCAGGCCGATGTCGAGGACCATGGCGTCGAAGTCGGACCGCGCGGCCAGGGCCAGAGCCTCGGCGCCGGTCTCGGCGCAGACGGGCGCGTGGCCTTCGCTTTCGAGCGTGGCGATCAGCGAACGGCGGAGGAGCAGATCATCCTCGACAACGAGTATCTTCATCGGGGATGTAGCGGCAGGCTTCACATTGAAGGAGCGCGGCCATCCGACGCCGATTGCCAGTCCAGGTCAAGGGAGCCCGTTTCGCCGCCGCCGTGCTCGGCGTGATCGCCCTTGTCTCGGTCCTGGCGGGATGCGCGCCGCGGGCGCCCGGGCAGGCCACCAGCGGCTGGGACGTCCGCAGGGCCGAGCGGGAAGGCGAGGTCGTCGTCTACATCAACAACGACGTGCACCAGCGGCTGGTCGAGGATTTCGAGCGCCGGTTTCCAAAGGTGAAGCTCAGGTTCGTCGTGTTGACCTCGCGCGACATGCAGGCCCGGGTCATCGAGGAGGCCAGGCGTGGCGAGCCTGTCGCCGACGTCGTCTGGACCTCGGCGATGGACACCCAGGTCAAGCTGATCAACGACGGCTACGCCCAGACCTATCGCAGTCCCGAGGCCGGAAACCTGCCGACCTGGGCGCGGTGGCGTGACCAGGGCTTCGGCGTCACCAGCGAGCCGATCGTCTTCGTCTACAACAAGCGCCTCCTGAAAGACGGCGAGGCGCCGCGCAGTCACGCGGCCCTGCTGGCCTCCCTGCGCGCCGATCCCGGGCGCTGGCGCGGCAAGGTGGCGATGTACGATCCCGAGCGCAGCGGCATGGGGTTCTTCTATCTGTCGAGCAACACCCAGTTCTATCCTGACGCCTGGGCGCTGTACGACGCGATCGGCGCGACCGGCGTGCGCACCTACGTGCCCGGGAGGCCGATGCTGGATCGGGTGGCGTCCGGCGAGCACCTGCTGGCCTTGGACATGAACGGGTCCTATGCCGACTGGTACGTGCGCAAGCACGAGGCCGACGTCGGCTATGTCGTTCCGGAAGACTATCACCTGTCGATTTCGCGGGTCGCCTTCATCACCCGCACCGCGCGGCATCCCGGCGCGGCGCGCCTGTTCCTCGACTATCTGATGTCGGACGCGGGGCAGCGGGTTCTGCTCGATGTGCGCCTGACCCCGATCCGTCCGGGGCTGGGCGCGACGCCGCCCGCGGGCGGGCGTCCCATTCGCGTCGGGCCCGCTCTACTGGCCAATTTCGACCAGGGCCGGCGCGCCGAACTTCTGGCCCGCTGGAAGAGCGGGGCGGCCGGTCGCTGATATCTGGTCACGCCTTGAGCACTTGCTGCCCATAACTGCGGCGATCGGGCCGGTCGGCTCGGGGCTTCACCCATTTCTTGGGTTCCGCGCGGCGATGCCGAAGCTGTCACCGACCTGTCACGTCCCCTGAGCGCGGGAGGTCTCCGCGAACCTGCGGAGGCGGGCTGTTCGGGCTCTGGGAATATCATTCCGACATTTCCGAATGTGCGGGCAATTCATGCCGGATGAAGGCGTTTTGACGCCTCGCGCCGAACCGTTCGTACTGATCTCGCTCTTGCGGAAGAGATCAGGTTCGACCCGACGCCGAAGGCGCAACCGCCCCGGAAACGCTCAGGCAAAAGGACCGCGGAGCACAAGGAAGCTGGAAAGCAGTCGCCTCTGAACGAGGCGCCTCGCCGAAGGAGCAAGGGCGCGTCGCGTTCCGAATCTCTCAGGCCACAAGACAGCGGGGGCAGAGGAACGCCTTGCGGTTTCGCGAGCGGCGCGTGGTGCGCCGGTGGCGGGCCGCGGCCTCTGGAACGTCCACTCAAGTGTGACGTCAGGGGCGCGGGCGACTGTCGACTGCATACTTGAGAGGGGATCTCACTTGGCAATTTCACGTCAAACCCGCCGCGCCCTGTTGATTGGCGCGAGCATTCTGCCGGCGGCGCTCGCGCTGCACGGCGCGGCCTACGCCCAGGCCGCTAACACCGACAAGGATGACAGCAGCGTCGGCGAAATCGTCGTCACGGCCTCGCGCATCGACCGCGCCGGCTTCCAGGCGCCGACGCCCACCGTGCACGTCTCGGCCGAAGACCTCAGCGTCGGCGCGCGTCCCAACGTCGCCGCGGCCCTGAACGACCTGCCGCAGTTCCGCGCCACCACCTCGGCCCAGACCACGGGCACCAACACCGGTGCGGGCAACGCTCCGGTCGACCTGCGGGGCCTTGGCATCAGCCGCACCCTGGTGCTGATCGACGGCCGCCGCTTCGCCGGCGACAACGACCTCAACGTCGTTCCCACCGTGCTGCTCAAGAGCGCCGACGTGGTCACCGGGGGCGCCTCGGCGGCCTGGGGCTCGGGCGCCGTGGCCGGCGTCGTCAACCTGGCGATCGACCGCAACTTCACCGGCTTCAAGATGGGCGTGCAGGGCGGCATCTCGTCCTATGACGACGCCGAGGAAGTCCGCATCGAGGCGGCCGGCGGCAAGAGCTTCGCGGACGGCCGCGGCCACTTCGTCATCGGCGGCGAGTACCTGAACAACGAGGGCGTCACGCCCAAGACCAGCCGTCCCAATGTCGGCCGCTGGGCGACCGTCTCCAACGGCGACGGCCGCTACAAGCTGGCCCCCGACGTCGGCTTCTCCAACGCGGCCTATGGCGGCCTGATCCTGTCGGGCGTGCTGAAGGGCAAGGCCTTCAACGCCGACGGCTCCCTGCGCGACTTCGACTACGGCACGGTCATCGGCACCAACTCGGTCGGCGGCGAAGGCCCGTCCAACGACGACCTCAGCCCGCTGGTCACGCCGCAACGCCGCTACAGCGCCCTGGCCAGCGTCACCTACGACCTGACCGACAACGTCAAGCTCACCGCCGAACTCCGCCATTCGCGGATGTGGAACAACTACATCTGGTTCGGCGACCACAACCGCGGCAACCTGACCATCAGCGTCGACAACGCCTTCCTCTCCGACGAGGTGCGCTCGGCGATGGTCACGGCGGGCCAGACCTCGTTCACCATGGGCCGCTTCAACAGCGACCTGTCCTATTCGCGGATCGACTTCGAGCGCCTCTCCACCCAGGGGACGATCGCCCTCGACGGCAACTTTGGGGACGGCTGGCGCTGGAGCGCCTACTACAGCCACGGGGAAAACGAGAACAACATCGACACCCCCGGGTTCCTGCTGACCCAGAACTACGCCAACGCCGTGGACTCGGTGATCGACCCGACCTCGGGCAATGCGATCTGCCGCATTGCCCTGACCGATCCGACCACCAGCTGCGTGCCGATCAACCTGTTCGGCGAAGGCTCGCCCTCGGCCGCGGCCATCGCCTACGTCACTGGCACGCCCAGCATGCGCGAGACCAGCAAGCTCGACGTCGGCGGCTTCAGCCTGCGCGGCGAGCCCTTCGAATTGCCGGCCGGTCCGGTCTCGATCGCCGTCGGCGCCGAGGCCCGCAAGGAGTCGGTCGATCGTTCGGTCGGCGCGCTCGACACGGCCAAGGCCTTCACGACCTTCAGCTTCTCGGCCATGGCCGGCAGCTTCAACGTCAAGGAAGCCTTCGCCGAAGTGCTGGTGCCCGTCGTCCGCGACGTGCCGGTGTTCAACAAGCTCGAGATCAACGCCGCCGCTCGCGTCAGCGACTACAACACCACCGGCTCGATCTGGTCCTGGAAGCTGGGGGCGACCAACGAGTTCTTCCCGGGCTTCCGAGGCCGGGTCACCGAGTCCCGCGACATCCGTTCGGCCAACCTGACCGAGCTCTTCACCACCAGCACCACCGGCTACAACACCATCGTCGATCCGCTGACCAGTTCCAGCGTCTACGTGCTGACCAACGGCGGCGGCAATCCCGACCTCGTGCCGGAAACGGCCAACACCTTCACGGCCGGCGTCGTCTATTCGCCGCCCGCGCTGCCGGGCTTCAACGTGTCGCTCGACTACTACAACATCGACATCGACAACGTGATCACCACGATTTCCGCCCAGGACATCGTGACCCGCTGCGCCGCCGGCAACGCCGACATGTGCTCGCGGATCACCCGCGACAGCAGCAACACGATCACCCGGATCGTCTCGACCTACGTCAACCTGGCCAACTACAAGACCGACGGCATCGATGCGGAGATTTCCTACTCGATGAACGCCGACCGCGTGCTGTCGAGCCTGGAAGGCCGTCTGCGCTTCAAGACCCTGGCCACCTGGGTCCACAGCATGACGACCAACGACGGCGTCAGCGAGATCGAATACGTCCGCTCGCAGGGCTATTCGTTCGGCCTGGGCGTGCCGGAATTCCGCGTCGTCAGCAGCGTCGACTACTCGGGCCGGATCTTCAGCGGCAACCTGCGGGCTCGCTACCTCTCGCCGGGCAACTACAACAACACGGTCGACATCGTGAACGGCCACATCAAGGCCTACACCTACTTCGATCTGGGCGTGCAGGCGAAGCTGCCGCAGTACCGCGGCCACGACGTCGAGCTCTACGCCAACGCCACGAACCTGTTCGACAAGGATCCGCCGATCGGTTCGCTCTACTCGCCCTACTACGACGTGATCGGTCGGTACGTGACCCTCGGCGCGCGGATGCGCTTCTAGGTCCGAACCGGCTCCGCGCCGCCGGCTGTGTCCCCCGGGCCGGCGGCGCCCCTCCTTTCTGATTGGTGCCCCAATGATCTCCCGTCTCACTCTGGCGCTCGCCCTGTCCCTGGCGAGCGGCGGGGCCGTCATGGCCCAGACCGTTCCCATGTCCTTGGCCCCAATGCCCTCTGCGATCGTCGCTGACGGTCCGCCGGCCATCCCGCAGGAGCTGGTGGCGGCCACCACGCCCTATCTGCAGGCCCGCCACGCCAACTTCCTGGGCTGGAACGCCGCCGACCGCTCGATGCTGGTCAAGACCCGCTTCGGCGGTTCCGACCAGGTCCACAGCGTCGCCAGGCCTGACGCCGACCGTCGTCAGCTGAGCTTCGAGGCCGAGCCGATCCTGGCCGCCGCCCTGTCGCCCAAGGGCGAGGGCCTGCTGATCCAGAAGGATCGCGGCGGCGACGAATTCTACCAGCTCTACCTGCTCAAGGACGGCCGTCCGCGCCTGCTGACCGATGGCAAGAGCCGCAACTGGTTCGGCTCCTGGTCGCCCGACGGCCGCCTGGTCGGCTACGCCTCCTCGCGCCGCAACGGCGCGGACATGGACCTCTATGTCGTCGATCCCAGCGATCCCAAGACCGACCGCCTAGTCGCCAAGGTCTCCGGCGGCGGCTGGAACATCGCCGACTTCTCGGCCGACGGCGCCAAGGCGCTGGTGCTCAATCGCATGTCGATCAACGAGGCCCAGGTCTTCGAACTCGACCTCGCCAGCGGCGTGATGAAGCCGCTGACCGACCCCAAGGCCAAGGCCTCCTTCGTCGAGCCGCGCTACGGCCATGACGGCGCGGTCTGGCTGACCTCGGACCTGAATTCCGACTTCCTGCGCCTGGGACGCCTGGACCCCAAGACCGGGGCCTTCGTCGCCGTCAGCAAGGAGACGCGCTGGGACGTCAGCGACTTCTCCCTGTCGCCCGACGGCGCCTTCGCGGTCTATGCGATCAACGAGGCGGGCGTGTCGCGGGTGCGGGTGCTCGACCTGTCGAGCGGGGCGGTGCGCAAGGTCGACGGCCTGCCGGCCGGCGTCATCCCCTACAGCATCGGCCCGGCGATCCAGGTTTCGCCCTGGGGCGAGATCGGCCTCAGCATGGCCGCCGCCCGCGTCGCCGGCGACGCCTTCTCAATCGATCCCAAGTCGCTGAAGGTCACCCAGTGGACCCACAGCGAGACGGGCGGCCTCGACCCCGCCAAGAACGTCGAACCGCGCCTCGTCGAGATCAAGAGCTTCGACGGCGAGACCGTCTCGGGCTTCCTCTACCAGCCCGACCCGGCCAAATTTCCCGGCAAACGGCCGCTGATCGTCGACATCCACGGCGGCCCCGAAGGCCAGACCCGGCCCGACTTCCTGGGCGGCAACAACTACCTGCTCAACGAGCTGGGCGTGGCGCTGTTCTTCCCCAACGTCCGCGGCTCGTCGGGCTACGGCAAGCGGTTCGTCAACCTCGACAACGGGCCGTTCAAGCGCGAGGACTCGGTCAAGGACGTCGGCGCCTTCCTCGACGCCCTGAGCAAGGAGCCGGCGCTCGACGCCGACCGCTTCGCCGTCAACGGCGTCTCCTACGGCGGCTACATGTGCTACGCCTCGGCCACGCACTACAGCCCGCGCCTTAAGGGCGCCAACTGCTACGTCGCGATCTCCAACTTCGTCACCTTCCTGGAGAACACCCAGTCCTACCGCCGCGACCTGCGCCGGGTGGAGTACGGCGACGAGCGCGATCCGGCCCAGCGCGCCCAGCTGATGAAGATCTCGCCGCTGACCAGCGTGAGCAAGATCACCATCCCGCTGCTGGTGGCCACTGGCGGCACGGACCCGCGCGTGCCGGCCTCCGAGGCCGACCAGATGATCGCCGCCGTCCGCGCCCAGGGCGGTTCGGCCTGGCACCTGCTGGCCAAGAACGAGGGTCACGTCTTCCGCAAGAAGGAGAACGAGGACTACTACTTCTGGACCAGCATCATGTTCTGGCGAAAGACCCTCCTGGGCGAGGGCGGCCAGTAGGGGCGGGGCAGGGGCGCGGAACCTGGTTTCGCGCCCCGTCTCCTTTTTCACGAGCCGAGAGCCTGATGATGTCCATTCCCCCTGGGGCGGCGCTGGCCCTGGCCTTGGCGCTCGCGCCGCTGGCCCCGGCGCATGCCCAGATCCCTGTCGATCACCACATGCACGTGCATTCGCCGGCGATCCTGAGGATCCTGCCGGCCTATTGCGCCAGTCCCATGCGCAAGAGCCCGTGCGATCCGAAGTTCACCGCGCCGCTGACGGCCGACGACGCCCTGAAGGCCATGGACGAGGCCGGGATTAGGAAGGGCTGGCTGATGTCGACGGCCTATCTCGCCGAGAGCCCCCTGGCCGACCCCGTGCCAGATGCGCCTGGCGTCGTGCGTGAGGCCAACGACTTCACGGTAGGCCTGGCCCGGGCGCGTCCGGACCGCTTCGCCGCCTTCGTCAGCGTCAATCCCACCGCGCCCGACGCCCTGGCCGAGATCGCGCGCTGGAAGGGCGATCGCGCCGTGACCGGGCTGAAGCTGCATCTGACCAATTCCGACGTCGATCTTCGCAACCCCGACCATGTCGCCAGGCTGGCGGCGGTGTTCCGGGCCGCGGCCGACAACGGCTGGACGATCATGATCCACATGCGCACCCGGGCGTCCGACTACGGCGCGCGGGACGTCCACATCTTTCTGGACCAGGTGCTGCCCGCGGCGGGCCGCGCGCCCGTCGTCATCGCCCACGCCGGCGGATGGGGCGGCGTCGATGCGGTCACCCTCGACGCCCTGGGCGCCTTCGCCGACGCGTTCGAGCAGGATCCCAATGCCGTCCGCAATCTGCGTTTCGATCTCGCCCAGGTCTTCAAGGCGCAGGCGACCCGTGACGAGCGGGCGAAGATGGCCAGGCTCATCCGCCGGATCGGACCCGACCGGTTCGTCGCCGGCTCGGACTGGCCGTTCGCCGAGAACCTGAAGACCTACTATTCGACGGCCTATGCTTGGCCTGAACTCTCGCACAGCGAGTGGCGGGCGATCCTTCGCTAGCGGGCTAGCAGCCAGAGCCTATCCCGCTGTCGCCGCGGCGATGCGAAGAACGGGATAGTCGATGTAGCCGGCCGCGCCGCCGCTGTAGAAGGTCGAGGGATCCGGCGCGTTCCAGGGCGCATCCCGGCGCAGGCGTTCGACCAGGTCAGGATTGGCGATGAAGCCCGCGCCGAAGGCGACCAGGTCAGCCTGGTTCTCGGCGACGGCCGCGTCCGCCGAGGCCCGATCATAGCCGCCGCAGACGATGAGGGGCGCGCCGAACGCCTCGCGCACGGTCGGGGCGATGCGCTCGGACGGCGCCGTGGCGACAGGCTCGACAAGGTGGATATAGGCCAGACCGCGCGCGGCCAGGCCTTGGGCCACATGGCGGACCAGCCGCCTGGGCGCTGAATCGGCCGTGCCGTCCGTGTGCGGATGAGGCGAGAGGCGCACGCCGATCCTGTTGGCGGGCCAGTGCGCGGCGGCCGCTTCGAGCACCTCGAACAGGAAGCGCGCCCGGCCCTCGACGTCGCCGCCGTAGAGGTCGTAGCGCTGGTTGGCGCCGTCGCGCAGGAACTGATCGATCAGGTAGCCATTGGCGCCGTGGATCTCGATCCCGTCGAAGTCCGCCCGACGGGCGTTGGCGGCGGCGACGCCGAAGGCCTCGACAAGGCGGGCGATGTCGTCGCGCTGCAGGGCGCGGGGGATGGGAAAGGGCTCTGGGCCGCACGCTCAACAGCATGCTCGGCCACGATGTCTCGAGCTATGATCCGGACGGACCCTTGCCCGAAATCCCGCCGACCAACGCCAGCCACAGCGCCCGTGAGCGGGTGATCGAACTGGCCGCGCGCGAGCATCTCACCATCCGTCAGCTGGCCGCGCGCATGGGCAGCTACGGCGGGCCCGCCTTCGTGGGCACGGCCCAGACCATCGCCGACGAGATGCAGCAGTGGCTGGAAGAGGAGGGATCCGACGGCTTCAACATCATGTTCCCCTACCTGCCCGAAGGCCTGGACGACTTCGTCGACCAGGTGGTTCCCGAACTGCAGCGGCGCGGGATCTTCCGCACCGAATACGAGGGCGCGACCCTGCGCGAGAACCTGGGCCTGAAACGCCCGCCCAATCGCTTCTTCGCCGACTAGGCGGAGGCCAGCAAGGATCCCTCCGCCAGCCTGGCGGCATCGACCGCGCGTGGCAGCAGTCCGGCCGCGAAGAAGGTGTCGCCGACCCGCTGGAGGTCGGCGATGTCGGCGGCGGTGACCGGCGCCAGCACGGGAGTCTCGCGTTCGACCAGCAGCCTGGCGACGGCGAGCGGGGCGCTGGTGGTCTTGGAATAGACCTCGGCATAGGCGGCCTTGTTGGCGTTGGCCCAGGCGTAGGCGGACTGGAACTGCCGCAGGGCGTCGGCGATGGCGGTGCGCTTGAAGTCCGAGGCCAGGGCCTTGGTCGAGGCGGTCACGAAGCTGAGGCCGGTGTTGATCCCGGTCCCGTCGCGCAGCACCCGCGCTCCGTTATGCTCGGCCAGGGCCTGATAGAGGCCGAAGGTCGCCCAGACCTGGATGCGGCCGGCCTCGAAGGCGGCCTGGGCCTCGCCCGGCAGCATGAAGCCCACCTTGACGTCGTCGATCGACAGGCCCGCCTCGCGCAGCGCGCCCAGCAGCAGGTAGTGGGCGATGCTGCCGCGTGCCGACGAGACGATCACCTCGGCCCCGCGCAGGTCGGGCAGCCTGCGGATCGGCGAGTCCGGCGGAACCAGCAGGGCGATGCTGCGGCCCGACGAGCGGACAGCGGCCACCAGCTTGATCGGCACGCCGGCGGCCGCGGCGGCCAGCACCGGGGTGTCGCCGGCCGGCGCGGTGTCGACCGCCCCGGCCATCACCGCCTCGAACAGCGGCGCGGCGCCGACGAAATTGGCCCAGCGGAAGGCATAGGGCCGGTCCCGCAGCAAGCCGGCCGCCTCGACCCTGGCGCGGGTCAGGTTGGCCTGGTCGCCAAGCACCAGCACCTCGTCTGGCGTGCGTCCGCCGCAGGCCGAGACGGCGGCGCCGGCCAGGCCGGACGCCAGCAGGCTTCGGCGCGAGAGGAGGGAAGGGTGCGTCGTCATCAGAAGTCGTACGCGATCTTGCCGTAGTAGAAGCCGCCGCTCGGCGCGAACGGCGAGGGGCCGTAGACCGAGCTGGCCACCCCGGTCTTGGCGTCGCCGGGGCCGTTGGCGTCGGGCCGCACGTCGAACAGGTTCACCGCCCCGACCGACACCCGCAACTGCTCGGTGACGGCGAAGCCGACGTCCAGATCGGTGATCCACTTGGCGCCGTACTTCACGTCCTGGGCCGGATCCTGCGACCGCTGCCAGGTGACGCCGCCATAGCGCGCCGTCTGCAGGTTCACGCCCAGCTTGCCCAGGGCCCAGCGGCCGCTCAGCACCCACTTGGTCTCCGGGTTGCCGACCGTCAGTTCGCCCTGCCGGTCGCGGCCGAAATAGTAGAAGCCGCTGTCCAGCGTCCCGACGGCCGAAGGCGTCGCGGCGATGCGGTCGATCTTGGTCTTGTTGTAGTTGAAGGCGGCGCTGAGGTTCAGCCCGCCCCAGCGGCCAAGGTCGCGCTTGGTCTCGGCGACGAGGTCGACGCCCGTCGTCGTCGTGTCGACGGCGTTGGTGAAGTAGGCGACGTATTCTGTGCCGGAGAAGCCGTTGGCGACCAGGGCCGCGCGCACCGTCGGGCCATAGAGCAGGCTGGTGCGGATGATCCGGTCCTCGACCACCACGCGGTAGCCGTCGATGGTGATGCTGACGTCGTCCAGTGGCCGCCAGACCGCGCCGAGGCCGAGGTTCCAAGACTTCTCGGGTTTAAGGTCGCTCGCGCCCAGGGCCTTGGCCAGGGTCGAGCCGTTGCGGGCCAGGTACGAGAGGCTGGGCACCAGCACGTTGTTGATCAGGGCGGTGCGGTTGTCGGTCTGGGCGTAGCCCAGCTGGCTCAGCGACGGCGCGCGGAAGCCGCTGCCGACCGTGCCACGGATGGCGAACCGCTCCGTCACGTCCCAGCGCGAGTTCAGCTTGCCGCCGACCGTGTCGCCGGAGCTGTCGTCATTGTGCTCGACCCGGACGGCCGCCCCGACGTACCAGGTCTCGGCCGGATAGATTCCCAAGTCGAGATAACCGGCGACGACGTTGCGGGTCAGCCGGGCTTCGTCCTGCGGGCGCAGGGTGATGGCGGCCTGCGCCCCGATCGCCGCCAGCTTGCCGACATTGGGATCGCCCTCTTGGTCGCCGGCCTGGATCACGTAGCCGCCGTTGGCGTAGCCCAGCGGATCGCCGGCGAAGGTCGAGAACTTGTCGGTGCGGTACTCCGCGCCCCACGACACCTGCGCCGGCTTGGCCAGGCCGAGGTCGAAGCCGCGGGTGACGTCCAGGTTCTGGGTCCACTGCTCGAACTGGTAGGTCGCCAGGTTGTCGAAGCGGGTCGGCGAGGCGCGGCCCAGCGACGGGTTGATCGTGTAGTCGCTGTACTGGCGCACCCGGTTCTTGCCGTAGGAGGTGCTGGCGTCCCAGCGCCAGCCGGCGGTCACGCCGCGCCCGCCCGCCACGACCTGGAAGTCGTATTCGGCGGTGTTGTTGAGCGGATAATAGCCGTCGGGCGAAAACCAGGTGAAGCTGGCCGTCTCGTTGGGCCGGCGGAAGTTGTTGCCGATGACGGTGTCGCGCTCGCCATAGGTGGCGAACGAGTAGAGGACCGTCTCCTCGCCCAGTTCGTATTCGGCGTTGTAGGCCAGGTTGAAGGCCTTGATCTCCGGGTCGCCGTTGTGAGCGCCGTCGCCGCTCCAGGTCGCGTTCTTGGCGTTGGAGGCCGGCGCGTAGATGGTCTTGTTGCTGGCCGCGAAGTTCCACCACGCCAGGCCGCGCTTGCGGGCGTCGGCGCTGAAGTGGACGAAGCCCTTGTCGCCTAGGGCCAGGCCGAAGTCGGCTTCGGCCTTATAGGTCTCCAGATCGCCGTAACCGTCATAGAGGCTGCCGGCGGTGATCCCGACATGGCCGCCCTTGGCGCCGCGCTTTAGCTGTACGTTGATGACGCCGGCCACGGCGTCGGAGCCGTACTGGGCCGCGGCGCTGTCCTTGAGCACCTCGATGCTGCGCACCGCGCTCAGCGGCACGAGGTCGAGATCGACCGGATTGACGCCGCTGTTGTCGCCCGAGCCGTTGGTGATCTGCGCGCCGTTGTGGCGACGCTTTCCGTTGACCAGCACCAGGGTGTAGGCCGGGCCGAGGCCCCGGTTGGTCACCGGCCGGACGATCGAGCTGATGCCGGCCGAATTGGTGGCGAAGTTGAACGACGGCAGCAGCTTGCCCAGGGCCTCGCCAAATTCCGAGCGGCCGGTCAGCTGCAGCTTCTCGCTGGAGATCACGTCGATCGGGGCGGGGCTTTCGGCCACCGTGCGGGCCACGCCGCGCGAGCCGGTGACGATCAGCTGATCGACCTCGACGGCGCTGTCGGCGGCTGGGTTGTCGGCGACGGGGGCTGGTTCCGCCGCCTGCGCCGCGACATGGATCAGCACCGAAGTCGCCGCGCCGAAATACAAGCGTGACAACGGCGATCGTATCGCCCGTCGCGCATGTTTTGAAATTTCTGAAAACAACATCGATCGCCCCGGTTCGATTTCAGTCAGGGCGAGAGGTAGATTTCAATTTTGATCACATTGGCATCGATTATATTCAATGCATGTGATGAGCGTTGTTTGAATATTTAGGAAATTTGCAAGGCGGATTCAGGTGGGCTGATAGCCGAACGCCGGCGCGGCCAGGAGGCGGCGCCGGCGCGGGGTCTTCAGTGCGGCGCGTCCGTGCCGACCACGGTGACGCGCTCGACGATCCGCTCGTGCGGCCAGTAGTCGAGCGTGGCGTAGTGCTGGGTGGCGGTGTTGTCCCAGAACACGATGGCGTTCGGGCTCCAGCGGAAGCGCACCTGGTATTCCGGCTGCTTGACCCGCTCGACCAGGAAGGTCAGCAGCTTGCGCGCCTCCTCGTCGGGCAGGCCCAGGATCCGCGTCGTGAAGACGTGATTGACGAACAGGTGCTTCTCGCCGGTCACCGGATGGTGGCGAACCACCGGGTGGGTCTTGGCCGGATAGTCGCGGATCAGCTGCTGGCGTTTTTCCTCGGTCACCCGGTAGCCGAAGCTCTGCAGGATGTCGTGCTCGGCGGTGAGGCCCGCGATCTTGTCCTTCACGTCCTGGGGCAGGTCGGCATAGACGGCGGCGGTGTCGGCGAACAGGGTGTCGCCGCCCCATTCGGGCAGCTTGCGCGCCCGCAGTATGCCGGCGAAGGACGGCTTCTCGCGGAAGGTGACGTCGGTGTGCCACTTGTTGGCCGCGCGGGCGTAGGGAAGGATCTGCTCGGTCACCTTCAGGCCGTCGGCGGCCTCGATGTGCAGGATCTCGGGATAGCCCGGCACGGTGGCGGTGACGGGATGGCCCTCCAGGTCGCCGAAATAGCGGCCGAAGCGGATGTGGTCGTCGTGGCTGACGTCCTGGTCGCGGAAGAACAGCACCTTGAAGCGGGTCAGGCCCGCGCGGATCGCGTCGATCACGGCGGGGGTCAGGTCCTGGCGCAGGTCCAGGCCCGAGACCTCCGCGCCCAGCAGCGGGCCGGCGGGGGTGAAGGTCAGGCCGGTCTCGCCGGCGGCGTCCTGGAACGATTTGGGATCGGTGATGGCGTTCATCGCGGGCTCCTTCAGGCGGCGGGTTGCGGGACAGGGGCGACCAGGCGGCTCGACACGCCGTCGATCGAGACGGGCACGTCGCCGGCCAGGGTGACGCGGCGCATGACGCGGTGCTGGTCGCCATAGTCGTCGACGGCGTAGTGCTGGGTGGCGCGGTTGTCCCAGATGGCCACGTCGCCGGCTCGCCAGCGCCAGCGGACCGTGTTCTCCAGCCGGATCACCTGCTCCTGCAGGCTGTCGAACAGTCGCCGGGAGTCAGCGGTCGACAGGCCCTTCAGCGACTTGACGAAGTGGCCCAGCACCAGGGTGCGCTCGCCGGTCTGCGGATGCACGCGCACGACCGGATGCTCGGTCTCGTAGACCGTCGAGGCGAACACCGCGCGGTGCTTCTCCAGCGCCTCGCGGCTGAGGTCGGGCCGGGCGGCGGCGTAGTCGTAGGCGTTGGTGTGGATGGCCCACAGCTGGTCGGCCAGCGCCTTCAGCGGCGCGGGCAGGCGGGCATAGGCCTCGGCGGTGTTGGCCCACACCGTGTCGCCGCCGTACTCCGGCGAGACCACCTGGCGCAGGATCGAGGCCTTGGGATAGGCCGGCAGGAAGGTGACGTCGGTATGCCAGCTGTTGGCGCGGCCGCCATGCTGGGAGTCGAGCTCCAGCAGGTACCTGGTGCCCTCGCGCACCGGCACGGTCGGGTGGGCCTGGGGCTGGCCCAGGCGGATGGCGAAGGCCTCCTGGCCAGCGTCGTCCAGGTGGTGCTGGTCGCGGAAGAACAGCACCTTGTGCTTCAGCAGGGCCGTCTCGATGGCCTGCACTGCGTCCAGCGACAGGTCGGCCGACAGCCGCAGGCCGCGCACCTCGGCGCCGATGCGGCCGCCGACGCGCTGGATGTCGAGCTGTGTTTCGCTGGTCTCTGTTTCGATGGGGAGGTGTCCGTCGGCGCTCATGGGGGTCCTTTCGGAGGAGAAAGAGGAGGCGGCTATTCGGCCGCGACGGGGAGAAGGGTGGGCTCGGCGTCCTGGTCGTCGAGAGCGGCGCGGATCTGGCTGTGGCGGGCCTCGTCGAGATCGAAGCCGGCCAGCAGCAGGGCCGAGGCGGCGTGCGCCAGGGCCGGGCCGAGCGCGAAGACGAGCTTGAGGCCGAGCAAGGCCTCGGCGGTGTTGGCCACGCCGGGCTTGAAGCCGAGCAGGGCCACCAGCGGCAGGGCGACGCCCACGGCCACGGCGGTCGCCGACTTGGAGGCCAGGGTGAAGATCGAAAACAGCAGGCCAGTGCGCTCCTCGCCGCTCTCCAGGCGCTGCTTGTCGGCGACGTCCGAGACCATGGCCCGCAGCATCAGGTTGCCGGAGTTCTGGGCCAGGCCCTGGGCGACGGTCAGGGCCAGCAGCAGCGGCAGGGCCTGCGGAGCCACCAGCAGCAGGCCCAGGTTGATCGCCACCTGCACCAGCTCGCCGGCGATGGCGGTGCGGTGCTTGCCCAGGCGATAGCCTATGGCCAGCCAGATCGGGCCGGCGAAGACGCCGAAGAAGAACTGCAGCAGGAAGAGGCCCGCCGCCAGGTCCGGCCGGCCCATATAGGCCGAGACGAAGAACACGAAGAGCGAGCTGCGGATCAGCTGGCCCAGGGTGACGGCGAAGTCCGAGGTCAGGATCTTCCGCAGCAGGCGGTCGCCGAAGATCGCCGCCAGGGCCAGGCCGACGCGGACCTTGCGGTGCTCGACCCGCGGCGGGGCGGGCGGCTCCTTGACGAAGACCAGCACGGCGGCCGCCGACAGCGTGAAGCTGACCAGGATGAAGCCCGCCATGGCCGCGACCTTGCGCCCGCCGTCGGCGGCCTGGCCGGGTCCGGCGAGGCGGTCTAGGATCGCCGGCAGGATCAGCACCAGCAGCAGGCCAAGCGCGATGGCCACCTGCACGAAGGTCTGGACCTTGCTGCGGCCGTGATACTGGCTGGAAAGCTCGCCGGCCCAGGCCGTGACCGGGATCAGGATCGCCGCCCAGGCCAGGTAGAAGACGGCGAGCCAGGCCGCCAGCCACACCGGCCCCGGCCGCTCGACGCCGAACAGTCCCGGGGTGAAGACGGCCAGGGTCGAGATCAGGAACAGCGGCGCCGCGCCCAGCACCCAGGGCTTTCGCCGGCCGATGCGCGTGCGGGTGCGGTCCGACAGCGCCCCGACCACCGGGTCCAGCGCCGCGCCCCACACCTGGGTCAGCATGAACACCGCCCCGACCGTGGTCAGGCCCAGGCCCAGCTCCTGGGCGTAGTAGGGCGGCAGATAGACGGCCAGCGGCAGGCCCGCGCCGGCCAGCGGAATGATCAGGCTGGCGAAGATCGAAAGGCGCAGCCAGCCCAGCGGGCGATCCTGGGGCGAAGAGGTGTCGGTCACGGCGGTCTCCGGCGCGTCAGGTCGTTTGCAGGTCGGGGGAGAGAGCAGGCGCGGGCGCGGCGTCCGGCGCGCGGACCGGCCGGCGAAGGCCCAGGTGCTCGCGCAGGGTCGAGCCGTCATAGGCGTCGCGGAACAGGCCCCGGCGGCGCAACTCGGGCACGACCAGTTCGATGAAGGCGGTCAGGTCGCCCGGCAGGGTCGGCGGCAGAATGTTGAAGCCGTCGGCGGCCCCGCCTTCGAACCAGGCCTGGAGCTGGTCGGCCACCTGGCGCGGATTGCCGATGACCACCTTGTGGCCGCGGGCGGCGGCCACCCGGCCGGCCAGCTGGCGCAGGGTCAGGTTCTCGCGCCGCGACAGGTCGACGAACAGCTTCTGTCGGCTCTGCCAGCCTTCGGTCACCGGCAGGTCGGGCAGGGGCTCGTCCAGCGGCAGGCCCGACAGGTCCGCGCCGGCCATGGCCGACAGCAGGCCGATGCCGATGCGCGGATCGACGAGATCCTGCAGAGCCTCGTACTGGGCGCGGGCCTGGCTTTCCGTCTCGGCGACGAAGGGCATGATCCCGGGCATCACCAGGATGTCGTCGGGGCTGCGACCGAAGCCGGCGGCCTGGGCCTTCAGGCCCTGGGTGAAGGCGCGGGCCTCATCCAGGGTCTGCTGGGCGGTGAACACCACCTCGGCCGTGCGCGCCGCCAGGGCCTGGCCGTCGCCCGACGATCCGGCCTGCACGATCACCGGCCAGCCCTGCACGGGCCGGCTCGACTGCAGCGGTCCCTGGACCGAGAAGTAGCGGCCCACATGGTTCAGGGGCCGCACCTTGGCCGGATCGAAGGCCCGCTGGGCGTCCTTGTCGAACAGCCAGGCGTCGTCGTCCCAGCTGTCCCACAGGCCCTTGACCACCTCGACATATTCCTCGGCCCGGGCGTAGCGCTCGGCGTGGGCCAACTGGTGGTCGAGACCGAAGTTGCGGGCCTCGGCGTCGCTGCCGGAGGTGACCAGGTTCCAGCCGGCGCGGCCGCCGCTGATGTGGTCGATCGAGGCGAACTTCCGCGCCAGGTGATAGGGCGGCAGGTAGGTGGCCGAGACCGTGGCGATCAGCCCGATCCGCGAGGTCAGCGGCGCCAGGGCCGACAGCAGGGCCAGCGGCTCGAAATAGTAGGGCGTCGGCGCGCGGGCCAGAAGCTCGGGCGGACCGGCGGGGAAGGCGACGTTGTCGGCGAAGAACACCGCGTCGAACCCCGCCGCCTCGGCCGCCAGGGTCAGGCGGCGGTAGTGCTCGAAATCGACGAGGTCGGCGGGGCGGACGTCGGGATGACGCCACGCCGCCAGGTGGTGGCCGACCCCCATCAGGAAGGCCCCGAGCTTGATCTGGCGGCGGGCGCTCATGCTCTCGGCCCTCAGAACGGCTTGGCGGTGAGGGTGACGCCCACCGTGCGCGGCTCGCCGAGGATGGCGATGTAGGGCGTGACGGTCGTGGCCGAGCCGTAGGCGATCGCATACTTCTTGTCGAAGAGGTTGCGCGACCAGACGGTGACGCTCCAGCGGTCGTTTGCCGAGCGCAGGCCCAGGCCCACATTGGTCAGGCCGTAGCCGGGCTGGCGGCCGTAGGACGACAGCGGGTGCAGCGAGGTGCGGCTGCGCCAGACCTCGTTGGCGTAGGCGAAGCCGACGAGGCTTCCGACCGGCTGCTCCCAGCGGGCGCTGAACTGGCCGGTCCAGTTGGGGGCCGTCGGAACCTGCTTGCCCGACAGGTCCACCGAGGCCGGCGCGCCGGCATAGGTCCACTCGGCCGGCGGCGGGGCGTCCTCGTACGAGACGTAGACCGCCTCGCCATAGGCGGTGCTGAAGGAGAGGTTCAGGTGGTCGTTCACCTGGGCCGCGCCCTCGACCTCCACGCCCTGCAGCCGCACCTTGCCGACATTGGCCAGATAGGACCGCGCGGCCGAGCCGGTGGAGTCGATCAGGGTGGCCTGATAGTCGTCGATGTCGTTGCGATAGACGTTGACGTTCAGCGTCGCCCGACCGCCGGCCAGGGTGGTCTTCACGCCCAGCTCGAAGTCGGTCGACTTCTCCGGATCGATGATGACGCGGTCGTTGGCCTTGGCGCCGAGATTGGCCGCGCCGGACTTCTCGGCGTAGCTGGCGGTGGCGTAGACCAACACGGTGTCGGAGAGCTTGTAGGACGGGTTGATCAGCCAGGACAGCGAGCCGTCCTTGTCGTGGCCCTCGACGTAGTAGGCCGTGCCCGTCACCGCCGTGCGATAGGCCGCATAGGGCGCCAGCGCGCCGGTCAGGGCGGTCCCGCCGAACGAATAGACGTTGTTGGAGGCGTCCTTGTCTTCGTGGGTGTAGCGCAGGCCGGCCGTGAGGCTGGCGCGGTCGGTGAACCGCCACGTGCCTTGGCCGAACAACGCCGCGCTGGTGGTCTTGCTCTTGCCGACCTGGTCGGCCTCGACGCCGTTGAGGATCGCCGACGGCAGCAGCGGCGACAGCAGGAAGGCCGTCGCCGACGACAACAGCTGGGTGCGGTAGTTACTGGTCAGCTCCTGGCGCAGCAGGTAGACGCCCGCCTGCCAGTCGAAGTGCTCGCCCACCGGCGAGGCCAGGCGCAGTTCCTGAGAGAACTGCTCGACATCGACGTCATAGCCGGCCCGCAGGATCGGGTAGGGGGTGTAGTCGCTGTCGTTGTAAGGGCGGAAATAGAGCCGCCGCCAGGCGCTGACCGAGGTCAGGGTGTAGTCGTTGACCTTGAAGGTCGCCTGGTTCGACAAGCCGTCGGTCTTGGCGACCAGGCGTTCCTGGTTGTCCAGGTTGGAGTCCTCGGTGTCGTAGGACGGCGTGTAGCCGAAGGCCGTCTTCAGCTTGGTCGCCCAGCCGTTGCGGGCCGTGCCGTTGACATAGGTCGTGGGGTCGGCGACGGCCGGGTAGTAGTTGTTGTATTCCTTGGTGTCGTAGTGCTCGGCGATCAGACGGTCGCTGAACACGGCGTTGGGCTCGAACAGCAGCTGGCCGCGCAGGGCCCAGCGGTGGTTGTCGAGGTACTTCGCGCCGTCCGACTTGTTGGTGATCCAGCCGCCGCCGGTGTCGCCATAGGCGGTCAGGCGTCCGGCCAGGGTCTGGCTGAGCGGGCCGGAGACGTTGGCGCGGACCTGGTAGCGCTCGTTGCTGGCGGCGGTGGCGCTGATCGAGGCTTCGGGCGTGAACGACGGGGCCTTGGTGGTGACGATCAGCGCGCCCAGGGTGGTGTTCTTGCCCAGCAGCGTGCCTTGCGGCCCTCGCGCCAGCTCGATGTGGTCCAGGTCGACGAAGTCGAGCCACGAGAAGCCTGGGTGCGTGAAGAACACATTGTCGACGATCAGGCCGACGCCGGCCTCGGAGCCGTCGCTGTTGGCGTTGCCGCCGACGCCCCGGATGGTCAGGGTCGAGACCCGGGTGTTCTGCTGCACGGCCTGGAAGTTGGCGATCTTGGCCGCGTAGTCGGCGACGCGGTCGATGCGCTCGCTCTGCAGCACCCGGCCCGAAACGGCCGAGACGGTGATCGGCGCGTCCTGCAGCTTCTCCTCGCGGCGGCGGGCGGTGACGACCAGCTGCTCGACCGCGGAGTCCGCATCGGCGGCGTCCGGCGTCGCGGGCGCGGCGGGTTCCGCGGCGTGGGCGGCGCCGGCCAGGGCCATGCCGAGCAGGCTGGCGGCGGCGAGTTGGGCGTAGGTCGGTCTTTGTCGGCGAACGGTCATAAATCCCCCTCGGCCGGAGGGTTCCCTCTCAGCCAAACTAAACACAACTATTCTGATAGGCTTTGGTGAAAGCGGCCGACAAACCAGAACGTTTGGCTGCGTCAGGCCCTTTTCCTAAAGTCGACCCGATTTGGGTCGGGCGTAGAGAAACTGATGGTGGATTGAGGTCTCAGCGGACCAGGCTGGCGATCGTTTCGCAGCGGGCGCGATAGCGCTCCACCGCCTCGTCGACCTGGCGGGCGACGTCCTCCAGCCCTTCGGTGGTCCAGCCCTCGCTGCGGATGCGCAAGCGGCCGAAGGCGTCCTCGATCAGTATGCCCTGGGCGACCAGGTTGGCGGCCTTGCGGCGCACGGTCTCGCGCGGCAGGCCGGTTTCCTCGGCCACGGCCCGGCGGCTGATCCCCTCGCGCACGGTGTCGGAGACGACCGAGGCCCGATGCCAGGCCTTGGCCGTGTCGGGATTGAGCAGGAACGAGCCCATCGACCGCTGGGTGACGTGCAGGATGATCCAGATCGACTCCGCGTCCAGATCCAGCGCTCGGCCATAGACCCCGAGCAGGTCGAGCATCAGCGCCGAGCCGGAGAACAGCATCGGGCGCAGCATGGCCGGCATGGTCTCGTCCGGCGGCGGCGCGGCGGCGGCGGCCGTGGGCGACCGGGTTCGTCGCTTGGCGGAGGAGGGCGGGGTGGCGGTCATTCCGGCGCGCTTTGCGAAGGCGCTCGGCGGGCCTTCCTTGTAATCCTACAAAAATGATGGGAATTATATCGAGAGAGTTTTTCTAAGCCGGTTTCCGCGCTTTCCTCGGTCTGTGAAAGGGGATGGGGTGTCGGCTGTTCCGATCGATGCAAGGTGGGAAGCGCGAGTGGCGCAGCTGTGGTCCGAGCACGTTCCGGAAGATCGCTTCGAGGAACTCTACGCGCTGTATGTCCAGGAGTGGTGGACGCAATCGCGCCAGTTCGACGACGTCGTGAAGATGATCTCGCACTCCGACATCGTCATCGTTCGCTATGCCGAAGGCGGGGCGATCGTCGGCTTCGCCCGCGTGCTCACCGACTTCACGTTCAAGGCGATGATCTACGACGTCATCGTCTCCAAGGACCATCGAGGCCGCGGTCTCGGCAGCGAGATCGTCGAGAAGATCGTCCAGCATCCGCTGTTGGCCGGTGTCAGAAGCTTCGAGCTCTACTGCCCCGACCGCCTGGCGCCGTTTTACGAGAAGCTCGGTTTCAACAAGAGCGCCTCGTCCATCATGTCCCGGAAGCGCTAGCCTCGCGACACCGTCTTGGCGATCTCCGCCACGGCCCGGTTCAATCGCCAGAGGGGGTGGCCAGAACCCCAAGGCACGAGCTGCGTCTTCAGCTTTGCTGTATTCCTACCAAGACGATCTGGATTGCGATCGCACGCTCCAGGCTTCTGGATAGAGACCAGCCAAGCTTCTTCCGTGCGAGTTCCCGATGAGCGATCCTTCCCCGTCCGCCCGCAGCGCCGTGCAGGATGCACAGGACATCCAGCGACGCGATCTCCTGCTGACCGGCGGACTGGTCGCGGCGGCGGCCGCCGCGCCTGGCGTCGGCAGGGCGCAGGAGGCCTCGCGGGAGGCCTCGTCGGTTCCGCCGCCGGCCCGCCAGCCGCGCGCCCCGGCCGGCGGCAAGAGCCCCTGGGGTTACGACACCTGGAAGCAGACGACGCCGCAGCCGGTCTCGGTCCGTCCAGGCGAGACCCCGCTGCCTCGGCAGCCGCGCGCCTATACCGACATCAAGAGCTATCACGCCCACGTCTATTTCGACGAGGACACCTCGGAGAAGGCGGCCCTGCTGCGTCGCTGGGTGTCCGAGCGGTTCCTGGTCGAACTGGGCGACTGGAACCTTACGCCTCGCGGTCCGCACGTGACGCCGTCGTTCTATTTCGGCTTCACCAACGACCTGCTGCACGTGATCCTGCCGTGGCTGCAGCTCAACAGCCTGGGCCTGACGATCCTGCTGCACCCCAATACCGATGATCCGCGTTCGGACCACCTCTACTACACCGCCTGGATCAACCGCTCCCAACCGGTCAACGGCTACGGCATGAAGAAGCCCGGCGAGGGCGAGCCGCCGGTGGAGCTGATCTATCCCAACACCAAGCCGCATGTTCAGATCGAGAGGGCCTGATCGCCATGACCCCCTCGCGCGGTTTCCTCGTCTCGGCCTCGGCCGTCGTCCTGACGCTCGCCGCCTTCGGGCCGGCCCTGGCCCAGACCACGCCGGCCTCCCAACCTGGCGCGCCGCCCGCCGCGATCGTCCAGAAGGCGGCCCCCAAGGGCGCGCCGAACATTCTGCTGGTGCTGCTCGACGACGTCGGCTTCGGCGCGGCCTCGACCTTCGGCGGCCCGGCCCAGACGCCCGCCCTCGACGCCCTGGCGCGCGACGGCCTGCGCTACAACCGCTTCCACACCACGGCCATCTGTTCGCCGACCCGGGCCTCGCTGCTGACGGGACGCAACCCGCACGCCACGGGCATCGGCGCGGTGATGAACCTGGCCGACAGCCGACCCGGCTACAGCGGCTATCACGGCAAGGACACCGCCACGGTCGCCGAGGTGCTGCGCGAGAACGGCTACAGCACCGCCGCCTTCGGCAAGTGGCACCAGACCCCGGACTGGGAGCTGACCCCGGCCGGTCCCTTCGACCGCTGGCCTACGGGCGAAGGCTTCGAGATCTTCTACGGCTTCATCGGCGGCGAGACGAGCCAGTTCGAGCCGACCCTGTTCGAGGGAACCAAGCCGGTGCTGCGGCCGCCGGGACCCGGCTATCACCTCAGCGAAGACCTCGCCCAGCACAGCATCGACTGGCTGCGCGGCCAGCATTCGGTGGCGCCCGACAAGCCGTTCTTCCTCTACCTGGCGACCGGCGGCATCCATGCGCCGATCCAGGTCCCGCAGGACTGGATCGAGCGCTATCGCGGCAAGTTCGACGGCGGCTGGGACAAGCTGCGCGAAGACATCTTCGCTCGTGAGAAACGCCTGGGCGTCATTCCCAAGGACGCCAAGCTGACCCCGCGACCGGCCGAGCTGCCGGCCTGGGACAGCCTCACGCCCGAGCAGAAGAAGGTCTCGGCCCGACTGATGGAATCCTACGCCGCCTTCCTGGCCCACACCGACGCCCAGGTCGGCAAGGTGGTGCAGGCCCTCAAGGACAGCGGCCAGTACGACAACACGGTCGTGGTCTATGTCGTCGGCGACAACGGCGCGAGCCTCGAGGGCGGCCTGCGGGGCAGCAACAGCTATCTGCGGCAGCTGATCGGCTTCCCCGATCCTCCGGGCGGAACCAAGCTGGAAGAGATCGGCACGGAAAAGGCCTACAGCCACGTCAACGCCGCCTGGGCCTGGGCGACCAACGCCCCGTTCCCGTGGGGCAAGACCATGGCCGCCCACCTGGGCGGAGTTCGCAATCCGCTGGTCATCAGCTGGCCGGCCGGGATCAAGGACAAGGGCGGGCTGCGCACCCAGTTTGGTCACGTCAACGACATCGCCCCGACCCTGCTCGACATCGTCGGCATTCCGGCGCCGGACACCGTCAACGGCGTGGCCCAGAAGCGCATCGACGGCGTCAGCCTGCGCTACAGCTTCGATGCGCCCGCCGCGCCCGAGCGGCACGACACCCAGTATTTCGAGGTCTTCGGCCGGCGGGCCATCTATCACGACGGCTGGTTCGCCTCGGCCAATCACGGCGCGCCGCCCTGGCAGCTCTCTCTGGTCGACAGCGATCCCGCCCAGGACAAGTGGGAGCTCTACGACCTGCGCACCGACTTCTCGCAGTCGACCGACCTGGCGGCCAAGCAGCCGGCCAAGCTGGAGGCGCTCAAGCAGCTCTTCCAGCGCGAGGCCCAGGCCAACCAGGTCCTGCCGATCGCCGGGGCCAAGATCTTCAACCGCGGCTTGCCCGATCCGGCCGCGAGCCTGAAGCGGGCGACCTATTATCCAGGCGCGCTGGGCGTTCCGGAAACGGCCCTGCCAAAGGTCGCCAACCGCTCGTGGGGGATCTCGGCCAAGCTGCGCGCGACGCCGACGGCCCAGGGCGTGGTGGCCGCCGTGGGCGGTAATTCGGCGGGCTGGTCGCTCTATCTCGACGCCGAGCATCACGCCGTCTTCCGCTACAAGGCCTACGACCTGCAGACCCTGGAGCTGCGCACGCCGGCCCCCTTGCCGCCGGGCGAGCACAGGCTGGACATCGACCTGGCCTATGCCGGCCCCGGTTTCGCCCGGGGCGCGAAGGTCACGCTGGGCGTCGATGGCCAGGTCCAGGCGGAAGGCCAGCTGGGCCTGACGGCGCCGAACCTGTTCACCATCGACGAGACCTTCGACGTCGGGCTGGACCGTGGCTCGCCGGTCGGGGCCTATCCCGCCGACGCCGCGCCGGGCTACGCCTATACCGGCGGTGACATCGTGCAGGTCGATATTGTCCAGAAGTAGCGCCGCGCTCGGCCGTCCGCGTTCGATCGCGCCGGCCGGCATGCGGCAGGTGCGCGGCGGCGTCTTCGCCATGGGATCGAACGACTTCTATCCCGAGGAGGCACCGGTCCGCACGGCCAGCGTCGGCGACTTCTGGATCGACGAGACGCCGGTGACCAACGCCCAGTTCGGCCGCTTCGTGCGCGCCACGGGCTACGTCACCTTCGCCGAGCGCGAGCCCGATCCGGCGGACTATCCGGGCCTGGAGCCGCGCCATGCCGTCGCCGGTTCGCTGGTCTTCACCCCGCCCGACGCGCCGCCGCCGGAAGACGCGGTCGAGCACTGGTGGTCGTTCGTGTCTGGAGCCTGCTGGCGCGCGCCGCTGGGGCCGGGCAGCGATCTGGTCGGCAAGGCCGACCATCCCGTGGTCCATGTCGCCTTTGGCGACGCGCAGGCCTATGCCGACTGGGCGGGCAAGGCCCTGCCGAGCGAAGCGGAGTGGGAATACGCCGCCCGCGGCGGGCTGGAGGGCAAGGCCTATGCCTGGGGCGACGCGCTGGCTCCCGACGGCCGCATGCTCGCCAAGATCTGGTCGGGGATCTTCCCGCACCGGAATCTGGCTCCGGCCGGCCTGGAGCGAACCTCGCCGGTCCGGTTCTTTCCGCCGAACGGCTACGGCCTCTTCGACATGACCGGCAATGTCTGGGAACTGACCGCCGAACGCTACGACGCGCCGGGCGGGGAGGGCGCCTGCTGCGGCAAGGCCAGGTCCGGCGCCCAGGCGCGGCGCGTGGCCAAGGGCGGATCGCATCTGTGCGCCCCCAAATACTGCCAACGCTATCGACCGGCCGCCCGCCTGGCGCAGCCGGAAGACACCTCGACCTCGCACATGGGCTTTCGCTGCATCCGGCGGGGCTAGCGAGGCGGGCGGGCGCTCCTGCGAGCGTCCCGGCCCGGACAACGGAACACTGGTTCAAACTTGGAGAAACACATGCGTATCGCTCTCGCCGTCCTTTCCCTGGCCCTGGCCGCGCCCGGCGCCGCCGTCCTGGCCCAACCGGCGGCCGCGCCTGCGTCCGCCGAGGCCGCCAAGCCGACGTTCAGCACCGGCCAGACGGCCCTGGGCGTCCTGCTCGACAATCCGACCACCAAGGCCGTGCTCGAAAAGCACGTCCCCGCGCTGGTCAGCGACGCCCGCATCGGCATGGCGCGCGGCCTGACCCTGAAGGGCCTGCAGACCTATGCGGCCGAACAGCTGACCGACGCCAAGCTGGCGGCCATCGACGCCGACCTGGCCAAGATCCCAAGCGCGAAATAGCGGAGTGACCGGGGGAGGGGCGCTTGCGGCGCCTCTCCAGCCGCGTCCAATGAGCAATGCTCATTTGTCCTTTCGCGGCGACGGCGATCAGATGCGGCCAAACCACGACGAGCCCGTTCCATGTCCACGACCGACCTCGCCTTCGAGTTTCGCCGCCGTCTCGACGGCCGGGTCTATCGCTTCGTTCCCGCGGAGGACCGCGACGGCCGCCGGGCCTGGCGCCGCGTCGATCTGCCCTTGAGCCTCGCCTGGACGCACGAGCGCGGCTGGACGGTGACCGACGAGGACGGCCTGGTGCTCAGCGCGCCATGGGATTTCGACAAGGCCCTGCAAGGCGCTCTACCGCCCGAGACCATCTGGATCAGCCGCAAGGGCGACAAGTCCTACGTCTATGAACTCCGGGGCGCCGTGCCGGAGGATGGCCACGAGGCGCGCCCGCCGGCTCTTCAGGTCTAGGGATCGGCCGGGGAGGGCGGGGCGAATGGCGGACCTTGGCGACCGGGCGGATAGCGGGGCGAGGTCGCCCATGCTCATCGCCATCGCGTCGGATCATGCAGCCTTCGGACTGAAGGCGTCGAAAAGCTCAGCACGCCTTGTTTCTGAGGCGTCTCGTCGAGGTTTCACAGAACGCGCGCGAAATTGCGCCGTGTTCTTGCGCGCGAGATTCCGCTAAGGCATTGAAAGATCGATGAAGTCGCTCCAGTCCTTCGCTGGCGCAATGCTTCTTAATTTTTACCAATAAAATCAAGTATTTATGACGAAATTCTCCGTTGCGCCCATGATGGATTGGAGCGACCGCCACTGCCGGTCGCTGCATCGCGTGCTGTCGTCGCAGGCGCTGCTCTATTCGGAGATGGTCACCACCGGCGCGGTGCTGCACGGCGATCGCGAGCGGCTGCTGGGCTATTCGAGCGACCAGCATCCGGTGGCGCTGCAGCTGGGCGGCTCCGAGCCCGCCGACCTGGCCGCCGCCGCCCGCATCGGCGAGGACTACGGCTATGACGAGATCAACCTCAATGTCGGCTGCCCGTCCGACCGCGTGCAGAGCGGCCGGTTCGGCGCCTGCCTGATGCGCGAGCCCGACCTGGTGGCGGAGTGCATGGCCGCCATGGCCGACGCCGTGAAGGTGCCGGTGACGGTCAAGTGCCGCATCGGCGTCGACGACCAGGATCCGGAAGAGGCGCTGTTCACCCTGGTGGACAAGTGCGTCGCCGCCGGCGTCACCAGCTTCATCGTCCACGCCCGCAAGGCCTGGCTGCAGGGCCTGTCGCCGAAGGAAAACCGCGACGTCCCGCCGCTCGACTATCCGCTGGTCTATCGGCTCAAACGCGAGCGCCCGGACCTGTTCATCGCCATCAACGGCGGCGTGCCCAGTGTCGACGCGGCGCTGGAGCACCTTGAGCACGTCGACAGCGTCATGCTGGGCCGCGCGGCCTATCACGAAGCCGGCCTGCTGGGCGAAGTCGACCGCCGCGTCTATGGCCTGGACGTGCCCGACGTCTCGCCCTTCGAGGCCGTCGAGCGCTATCGCCCCTATATCGAGCGCAGCCTGGCCGAGGGCTGGCGCCTGGCCGGGATCACCCGCCACATGCTGGGCCTGTTTCACGGCCTGCCGGGCGCGCGCGCCTGGCGGCGGATCCTCACCGTCGAGGGCGTGGCCGAGGGCGCGGGGATCGCGGTCGTCGACAAGGCCCTGGAAGCCGTCCGCCGCGCCGTCGACGAGCGCGAGGCGAGGGGACTGGAGTCGGCCGCAGGCTGAGCCTTGGGAACTCTTGCCGTCTTTCAAGGGTTTGCCGCCCGAACAAGACTTCAAGGGACGTCCTGAAATGAAGATCCGATTTTTCGTGGCGGGTGTCGGCGCGGCGCTGCTGGCGGCCGCCGGTTCTCAAGCCCTGGCCCAGGGCGGCGGAAACTTCGCCGTCGGCGGCAACATCGGCACGCCCGGCATCGGGCTCGAGGCCCAGTATCGCCTGAACGACAGCTTCGTGGTCCGCGGCGGCGGCGACTGGCTCGACTTCGACCACGACGAGACCTACAGCGGCGTCGCCTACACCGGCAAGGTCAAGTCCAAGACCGCCGGCCTGTTCCTCGACTGGCACCCGATGCAGGGCGGCTTCTTCGTCTCGGGCGGCAGCTATTTCGGCAAGCGCAAGATCAACCTTTCGGGCACGCCCACCGAGAACACCCAGATCGGCGGCGCGACCTTCACCCCCGCCCAGATCGGCACCATCACCGGCGACGTCGAGCTGTCCGACGCCCAGCCGTTCCTGGGCCTGGGCTGGGACAACACCTTCAGCGACGAGGGCGGCTGGGGCTTCCGGGTGCTGGGCGGCGTGTCGTTCAGCGACAGCCCCAAGGTCGACCTGACGGCCTCGGGCGGCACGCTCTCCAACGACCCCACCTTCCAGCAGCGCCTGCGCGAGGAAGAAGCCGAGGTCCGCGACGACGCCAAGGACTTCAAGTACTTCCCGGTCGCCCAGATCGGGCTGACCTACCGGTTCTAGGCCACCAGCGCCGCCCGGATCGCGCCCGCCGCCGCCATCGCGTCGGCCGGGGCCAGCAGCACCTGCAGGCCCCGCTGGCCGCCGTTGATGAACACGCGCTCCAGTACGAAGGCCTCGTCCTCGATGGCGGTGGGGACCTTCTTGCGCTGGCCGAAGGGGCTGACCCCGCCCACCTTGAAGCCGGTCAGGCGCTCGGCGTCGGCCGGCTTCATCATGGCCGCGGCCTTGCCGCCGAAGGCCGCCGCCAGCTTCTTCATGCTGACCTCGCGGTCGGACGGCACGATCACGCAGACCGGCTTGCCGTCCACCTGGGCCATCAGGGTCTTGAGCACCTGGCCGGGCTCCACGCCAAGCGCCTCGGCGGCCTGCAACCCCACGCGCTCGGCGTTGGGGTCATAGTCGTAGGCCGCCACCTCGAAGGCGACGCCGGCCTTGGAAAGCGCCAGGGTCGCGGGCGTGCTCTTGGACATCGGTCATCCCCCTTCAACTGTCGCGGTTGATGGCGCAAACCGCAAAACCCGTCTAGCAGTCGGCCTCTGTTTTCCGACGGACCGCCTGCCGATGACCCGCGCCGAGATCGAACCCTTCCACGCCATCGGCATCAGCCGCCTGGCGCACCAGCTGAAGGGGGAGGGCGCTTCGGTCATCCACATGGAGTTCGGCCAGCCCTCGACCGGCGCGCCCGCGCCCGCCATCGCCCGCGCCCACCAGGTGCTCGACAGCGACGGCATGGGCTATTGGGAGAGCCCGGCGCTCAAGGCCCGCATCGCCCGCCACTACCAGGAGACCTACGGAGTCGCCATCGAGGCCGAGCAGGTGATCCTGACCTGCGGCGCCTCGCCGGCTCTCGTTTTGGCCCTGTCGAGCGCCTTCTCGCCCGGCGACCGCGTCGCCCTGGCCCGGCCGGGCTACGTCGCCTACCGCAACAGCCTGAAAGCCCTGCACCTGACGCCGGTAGAGATCGCCTGCGGTCCCGAGAGCCGCTACCAGCTGACCGCCCAGGCCCTGGCGGCGCTGGATCCGGCCCCGGCCGGCGTGATCATCGCCAGCCCCGCCAACCCCACCGGCACCATCATTCCGCCGGAGGAGTTGAAAGCGATCGCCGAGGTCTGCCGCGAGCGGGGCATCCGCATCGTCTCCGACGAGATCTATCATGGCCTGAGCTACGTCGGCCCCACGCACTCGATGCTGGAATTCGAGCCCTCGGCCCTGATCGTCAACAGCTTCTCCAAGTACTTCAGCATGGTCGGCTGGCGCCTGGGCTGGCTGGTCGCGCCGGCCGATCTCGTGGTCCGCGCCCGCGCCTTCGTCGGCAACCTGTTCCTGACCGCGCCGTCGCTCAGCCAGCACGCGGGCCTAGCCGCCATGGACGCCCGCGACGAGCTGGAAGGCCACGTCGCCGTCTACCGCGCCAACCGCCAGCTGCTGCTCGACGCCCTGCCGGCGCTTGGTCTGACCGCCATCGCCCCGCCGGACGGGGCCTTCTACATCTGGGCCGACATCGGCCACCTGACCAACGACAGCCTGGCCTTCTGCGAGCGCCTGCTGCGCGAAACCGGCGTGGCGACGGCCCCCGGCCTCGATTTCGACCCGGTCGAGGGACGACACTTCATCCGCTTCAGCTTCGCGGTATCGACGCCGCTGGTGAAGGAGGCGCTGGAGCGCATTGCGCCCTGGTTCGCGGCTCAAACAGCATATTCCAAATAATGCATTGACTATCCATTATGTGAGAATAAACCTGCGCTCGTTCCGGTGTTGAATGGGCGGGTAGTCTTCCGTCTGCGCGGCGTCTCGACCGCCCCGGTACGGGAGGGCGCACCGCCATGGATCCTTTCAACCGCCGCGATTTCCTGCGCACGGCCGCCGTGGCCGGGGCCATGGTCCCCGTCGCCGCCCAGGCCGCTCAGGCCGCCGCACCGGCCCCCGTCGCGCTGGACGCCGACGGCGTCCGCTGGCTCGACGGCGCGCCGCCCGCCGCCCACGAGGGCCAGACCTTCGGCCTGCCGTGGCCGCGAGGCGCCCAGAAGGCCAAGACGACCTTCACCATCGCCGGCGCCGACGGCCAGCCCGTGCCCGTCCAGACCTGGCCGCTGGCCTACTGGCCCGACGGCTCGCTGAAGTGGACCGGCCACGCCGTCCCCGCCGGCGCCGGCCTCGGCGGCGTCGCCCTCAAGGTCCAGCCTGGCAAGCCAGTCGCTCCCGCGTCGGGCGTTTCCGTGCGCGAGACCGCCGACGCGGTCGAGATCGTCAGCGGCGAGCAGTCCTGGCTGATCCCCCGCAAGGGCCCCAACGTCATCGCCCGCGCCACGGTGGCCGGCCGCGAGACCCTGCGCGACGTGCGCCTGGTGGCCCTGACCCAGGACAAGCCCGACCTCGACGACGGTCCCGTCACCCATACCCGCTTCGAGGGCGAGGTCACGGCCGTGACCGTCGAGCAGAAGGGCCCGGTCCGCGCCGTCGTGAAGCTGGAAGGCAAGCACCGCCAGGGCGACCGCGCCTGGCTGCCCTTCACCCTGCGCCTCTACGTCCATGCCGGCGCCCGCTCGCTGCGGATCATGCACAGCTTCATCTTCGACGGCGACGAGAACCGCGACTTCCTGCGCGGCCTGGGCCTCGTCGGCACGGCGCCGCTGACCGATCCGCTCTACGACCGTCACGTACGCTTCTCGGGCGAGGGCGACGGCGTCTGGGGCGAGGGCGTGCGGCCGCTGACCGGCCTGCGCCGTGATCCCGGCAAGGCCTGGCGCGACGCCCAGGTGGCCGGCCAGAAGACCCCGGGGCTGGAGGGCATGGCCCCGACCGTCTCCAAGCGCCTGGACCTGATCCCGGCCTGGGGTGACTTCACGCTCAGCCAGCCCAATTCCGACGGCTTCTCGATCCGCAAGCGCACCAAGGCCGGCCACGGCTGGATCGATGCGGTGACCAGCGGCCGGGCCACGGGCCTGGGCTATATAGGCGGGGCCAGCGGCGGCGTCGCCTTCGCCCTGACCGACTTCTGGAAGCGCTGCCCCACGCGCCTGGACATCCGCCACGCCCACACCGAAGCGGCCGAGTTCACCATCTGGCTGTGGTCGCCGGACGCGCCGGCCATGGACCTGCGCTTCTATCACGACGGCCTGGGCCAGACCGATCACGCCGCCGAGCGCGAAGGCCTGGAGATCACCTACGAGGACTACGAAAAGGGCTGGGGCCGTCCGCTGGGCATCGCCCGCACCAACGAGATCACCCTCTGGGCCCTGCCGACCACCCCGTCGCGGGACGAGTTCGCCGCCATGGCCGGCCGCCTGCGCGCCGCCCCGCGCCTGGTCGCCACCCCGGCCCGGTTGAAGGCCGCCCAGGTGTTCGGTGACTGGAGCCTGGTCGACCGTTCCACCCCGACCCGCCGCGTCATCGAGGATCAGAACGACGGCTTGCTCGACTTCTACATGAAGGACGTCGAACAGCGCCGCTGGTACGGCTTCTGGAACCACGGCGACGTCATGCACACCTATGACAGCGACCGTCACGTCTGGCGCTACGACATCGGCGGCTTCGCCTGGGCCAATTCCGAGCTGTCGCCGGACCTGTGGCTGTGGCTGTCGTTCGTGCGCTCGGGCCGCGCCGACGTCTTCCGCTTCGCCGAGGCCATGACCCGTCACACCGGCGAGGTCGATGTCTGCCACCTCGGCCCCTATCGCGGCTTCGGCACGCGCCACGGCGTTCAGCACTGGGCCGACAGCTCCAAGCAGCCGCGCGTCTCCAACGCCGCCTATCGCCGCTACTACTACTACCTGACTGCCGACGAGCGGGTCGGCGACCTGATGCACGACCTGATCGGCGCCGACGAGACCCTCAGCCGTGTCGACATCAGCCGGAAATTGCCGGGCGGTCCCGCCTCGCATCCGCCGGGCGTCGTCGACATGGGCTTCGGCACCAGCTGGAGCGCCTTCGCCGCGGCCTGGCTCACCGAATGGGAGCGCACCGGCGACAAGCGCTGGCGCGACCGCCTGCTGGCCGGCATGGACAGCATCGCGGGCTTCAAGCAGCAGTGGTTCGCCGGCGGCGCCGACTTCGACCTCAAGACCGGCCGCTTCCTGGGCGCGGGCGACAAGGTCAGCGTCTCGCACCTCAACGCCGTGTTCGGCGCCGTCGAGGTCCATTCCGAGCTGTTCCAGCTGATCGACGACCCGGCCTACAAGAACGCCTGGCTCGACTACTGCCAGTTCTACAACGCTTCGGACGCCGAGTTCCGGGCCAAGACCGGCGCGCCGGCCAAGGGGCGCAACCTCAAGGAAGGCCATTCGCGCCTGACCGCCTACGCCGCCTTCCAGCGCAAGGACCCGGCCCTGGCCGAACGCGCCTGGCTGGAGTTCTTCAGCGGCGATGCGGGCCTGGGCATCGGCGCGGTGGCCACCGAGCGCCGCATCGAGGGTCCGGCCGTCATCGAGCCGATCGTCGAGATCCCCCGCGTCTCGACCAACGCCTCGTCCCAGTGGGGCCTGGCGGCCATCCAGAACCTCGCCCTGGTCGGCGACGCCCTGGAAGCCGCCCGCGCCAAACTCCCCACCGCCCCCCGCCGCTCCAGCGGCGGCGACGCCGGCAAGGACGCGTTCTAGGCCCGGAATCCCTCTCCCCTTGCGGGAGAGGGTGGCCCTGCGGAGCAGGGGCGGGCGAGGGGTCTCTCAGAACTAGACGCCGCATGCTCCTCCCCCGTGCAACGGGGGAGGGGGACCACGAAGTGGTGGAGGGGGCGAGACCGGGCGCTGTGCTCGATCCCCTCCCTCCGTAAAATCCCCGCGAAAGCGGGGACCCAGGTGTTTTATCGTCGAGCGCCACGGGTTTCAGAAAAAGCCTGGGTCCCCGCTTTCGCGGGGATTTTACGGATGTTGGATTGCGGGCGGGGATAGACGAAGCTGGATCCCCGTCGCGTCCGGACCAAACTCCAACCAATCCAGCCGCTTACAACTTTCTCACCGCCCTGGATCAGACGCGCTCAAACCACCCGCATAATAACCCCGTCTCGCCGCACCGAAGGGGCGCGCGGCCAGCGACCATGCGGCGGCGGGATGCGATCGAGCGGG